>Ga0181344_1000560_pt1 | contig 14605 bp, 15 predicted proteins | sample Su13VDMLBDD_FD_130098 | JGI IMG/M metagenome (GOLD analysis project Ga0181344, IMG submission 130098) | Freshwater viral communities from Lake Michigan, USA - Su13.VD.MLB.D.D | ecosystem: Environmental > Aquatic > Freshwater > Lake | place: USA: Michigan | collected 2013-07-15
CCCAATTATTGATCTCCCCCAAGGTCTCGAACCTTGATTCCCTGGCCCAAAACCAGGTGTCCTGCCAATTAGACGAGGGGAGAATTTATGGCCAATATGTCAAAGAACTTTTTCTTTTGAGGTCTCTATCAGGTTCGAACTGATGACTCCGGGTTACAAAGCCGGAATATTACCAAACTATACTAAGAGACCGATTTTTTGGGTATAAAAAAACCCGAACTTGATTTTAGTTCGGGTCTTATATTCCTTTTATATTTTTAGTTAATCTTATCAACTCATAAATGAAAATGCCCTATTATGTGAACGAAGCGTTCTATAGCTATTAAACGACCACTGTGTGCTCGGATTACAAATGACCATATGTTTATTAGTTGTTTTCATTTTTGTTTTGTTATAAATATATCGTTTTTACTAAAAGTTTAAATTTCTTTGTACAAAGATAGTACATTTTTTTTAATTGACAAGCTTTTTTTATTTTTTATTATTCCATTTCCCATGAAGGTGTTTCATTTTCTCTGTCATATGAACAGTTTATGGGTTCATCAATAACTTCAAATTTACTATATCTCGTATCTTCCGTTATAAAATCTTCATCGTTAACAGTTAACATATTATCTAAAATTTCGTAAGTTTTTTCAATATGATCACAAATAAAATTAACAATAGATTCTTTACTATTTTTAATAACAGGTAATTCGGCAACCACAGATTCATCACCATCCTTATAAACATCACAAGTTAAAACTGCGGTGTATCTACCATCAGTTTTTCTTTTGGCAACTTTAATAAGGCACTCATCACCTGTTTTTGGATGAGTATATTTAAGATGTTCTTCAGAATATTCTTCTTTGAGTATTCTATTAACAATTCTATATAAATCGGATTCTGTTAATTTAACTATGGTTTTCATACGATATTTTATTTATAAATATCAATATTTTTAATTTTCACCGTATTGTGAGAGTTCATAGATATATTGTAAAAATAGATCCGAATTTATAAATTCATTATGTATCTCTTCAAAAATATCCATTGTTTTAATGTTAGTGATCCGCTCAGGATTCGAACCTGAGACCTACTGCTTAGAAGGCAGTTGCTCTATCCAGCTGAGCTAGCGGACCATATTATTATACTTTTTTAACTTCGTATTTATGTCCCGAATCGGTATTTGCATTGAAAATGTTTACCATTTCCTGAGCCTTATCTTTGTTATCAAACTCCCAAACCTCACCTTGGGTATCTAACATAATAACAGGTAATTTTCTGTCATTATTTGTCTTTACGTGTTTAACTATTACATACATAACCAAATTATAATAAAATTATTTTCTTAAGTCAAATATATTTATTTATTTAATTTACCTCCAATATTGAGATAAGGAGCATCACTTTTATTATGACTTTTTCTCAAAAATAACTTTTGTAATGTATCCCTATTTGAATTTGATTTTTGTTGTTGTTGTTGCGGTTGGGGTTGTGGGTTATTTTGCGGTAATTGAGGGTTAACTTTAGGTTGTGGTATCATAGGGTGTGGTTTGTTAAGTAAATGACCAATAGCTTCGTAACCAACAGAAATAGACGTTTTTTCTTTTGGTGGGGATTTATCAATTACTTTTCTTGGTGACTTATTTAATACTGATAATACCGAAAGTTGGGCATTATTTTTTTTTACCATCATTTCATTCTGTAAAAAATTATCAAAATCACTAAAGAATGAAATATTATCAATTAATGTAAAATCTCTGGTATGTAAAATATCAGGATTTCCATGACCTTTTTTATTTTTTGATATTTTGGCATACTGATGTCTCATTACCGATCTCATTCCCGTTTCCTTTCTGGTTGTTAAACTGTTGTCATGTATACGTCTTGAGAACAAAGGGGATGGGGAACCGATAATTGACGGTTTTCTTTTATATAATCTACCCATAAAATCTGAATCCGCCGCACATATCCAAGGTTCAAATCCATTCATTGATAAGAATAGATCTTTTTTAATAGCAAATACTCCCTCACCATGTGTATTTAAGTTTAAAACCGGATTTTTTGTATTAGTATCAAAATTAAACATTTTTGGTTTTACACACTCATATCGTTCTAATGATTTCATAACATATTCCACCATATTTTCACCCATCAAATCATCTGAATCAAAAAATATTAAATTATCTGATTTTGCAATATTTGCCAATGTATTTTTTATTGTGTAAGGACCTTCATTTTTCTCAAAATAATACACAGACGTGTATGGGGTTATTCTTGAGGATTTTAAATGATTTAATGTTTCTCTACACCCATCAATACCAATTAATACCTCACACATATAATTTCTCATGGATGATTCAATAGATTTCATACAATCATCAATATATTGAACATTTTTGAATGTGGGGACTATTATTGAAATGTCGTATTTAACGTTATTACCATATAACTTGTTAACAACAAATGTTTGGACTCTATCGTTAGATGAATGTTCATTATATATTGTACTATCTTGAGGAATGTAACCAATATATCCTTTTGCGTGTTGTAAACAAAGTATTGGTATGTTTCTTTGTTTGGCAAATTTACCAATCCATATATCTGCCATATTTGGATATAAAAAATCATCAATTGAAACCTTCATTAAACTTGTGTGGAAACACATAACTCCGGTACCCCCAAATTGTACAATCACATCATTTTTAACATTTTCCAAACAGGCATATCTTTCACTTGCCGATTTATAATAACTGGTGATCGGAAAAGACGAAAAACTTCTACCATGTAATGTTATGATTTTTTTATTATTGTGTTCCTTACATTTATTTACCATATAATTCACATACCCATCAGGATAAATTAAGTCATCATCAATTGTTAAATAATATCCATCACTTTCTTCAAGGTTAAGAAATTTAAATGCATCCCCCTTTGAATTATCGGTAAAATATAAGTTTATTTTATCTCTATATAATAACTCAGGTATTCCACCAATATGACTATTTAAACAAACATTTATGACATCACATTGATCATAAATTGACTCAATAGACCGTACTAATGAGTTTATTCTTTGGTAAGAAGCAACATTTACTATAATTTTATCCATTAGTGTGTTATTAATTTCTTATTTAATCTTTCATTTTTATTCATTTTTGATTCATGATCACCGTGAACAACCATAGACGATTTTGTGTGATACATTCCATATCCATTTTTATCCAACCTAACGGATATTTGATGGCCAACACCTGAACTTATATTTGGGTTTTTTTCCCATCTTGTTTTGGGTATCTCATCTATTTTATAATTTAAAGATTCAAAAAATCCTTTTTCAGATATGAAACACAAATCATTCCATTGTGTTTTATAATAATTTCCAAAATCAATAGGTTTATGAGAAGTCCAATTTGGTCTTTTTACCCTATCATCAGTTAAAATGCTTAAACATATTTTTCTTGGGTCATTAATTGACTCATATGTGTTTTTAACTTTACTAAAAAAGTCATCAACTAATGTAATGTCGTCCGGTAAGTATATAAAATATTTTGAGTTTATATTTTTCACGTAACTAAAGGTTGCGTTAAATGTAATGTAATATTTTTGTTTACCCATATTCGGGAACATTCTTATAACTTTAACATTATAATTACTTAAATCATATTTAAAATCACTACCATCATCAAAAACAACTATATGTACATTATATTGTTTTTTTTCTTTTAATATATTTTCCAATAATGTACGTAACATATCAGGTCTATTATATGTTGTAATTACCACACAAAAATCATATACATTACCCATACTACTTTTAATTAAGAATTGAATTACATTTATTAATAAAGTACCCATCTCTCGCCTTAAATCTGGATTCAAAAGCATGATATATTTGGTGACCATATGTGGTTCCATAACCAAACATAACAGGTCCATCTAATTGACTATGGGGGGTTTCAACATGAGACGGGTATAACATTCGTATTTCAATACCTTTATCTCTCGCGGAGTGAGTCATTTCTGCACCACAATCAGATCTTACGTTAGTTGTGAATGTTGGTCTTCCTAATAAATTATACGTCTCAATACTAAAAACCATAAATGATGGTGCTGCATGGATAATTGGGTTTTTTAAGTTAACCGCCTTTTGGGCAACCGAATAAATTCCAATGTTTTCAGAACACCATCTTACCGCATCATGTATTATGGTAGTATTCAATGGGATTGAATCTATATCAAACAAAACGATTATCTCTTTAGGATCTGTTATAGGACTTAGGTAATCATCAACAGATTTACCATGACTAACCCAATCAGTAACATTAATTTGGTCAATTTCGTAACCATAATGATTAAAAACTTTTTTTTGTAAATCAACGATCGTTGGGTTTATTATGTTATTATAAAATGTTATTATTCTCATATACTTAATAAGTATAATAAAATTTCTATTTAATTAAATAAATGATGTCTCCAATAATAACATTCGTAATACCATCCATTAATAGATCAACTTTACAAAATTCAATTAATTCTTTATTAAACCAAACTAACCCTAATTGGAAATGTATTGTTGTATATGATGGTGTTATTGGTCCTAATTTTGAAGATGATCGTATAAACACAATCACAATTGGTAAAACAGGAATTAACACCAATAAATTGGGTGAATCAGGTTTAGTAAGAAATGAAGGTATAAAGTTATGTAATACAGAATGGATCGGATTCTTAGATGACGATGACACACTACATCAAGATTATGTTAAAACTTTAAATGAGAAGTATTCTAATTATGACTTTGTTGTGTGGAGAATGAAAAATACCGATGGTTTAATAATTCCTAGATTAAATAAAAATCTATTAGTTCTTAATAATGTTGGGATTTCATTTTGTTACAAGAGTAAATTCAAAGATATGTTATTTGATAGTAATATTGCCGGTGAAGATTTTTATTTTGTTGATAAATTACAAAAAATAACCTCAAATTTTATTATAACTCCTGAAGTATATTACAACATACGACATTAAAACAAAATGGGAACCTAAGTTCCCATTCTGCTAGATAAACTGAACACCTCCCTCTCTTTAGATGGTTTATCCTTACCCAACAACTACGTCAGGTAAGTGTCATTAAGGTTATTTACCCATTTTTCTTAATTGATTTAAAATTGTTTTTACAACTCTTTCTTCTTTAAGTATAGTTTTCTTTTGTTTTATTGCTTTTGACATATGTTCTTTAATAGTTTCTTGTAATGATCCACTACCAATACATCTACAGTTGAAATCACCAAAATCAGGAATACGGTAAGGACCTGCAATTTGAGCTCCATTAACTTTCTCACCTCTTAATAAATTGGTTATTTCACTCCAATTTAATCTTGAATCCAATAATGTTTTTGGTAATTTTCTTTTAGAAACACCAACCAAACTAGATACATCAATTCTTTCACCATTAATTCCCATGTATTCGTCAAACTTACCTGTTTTTAAACATCCACAGAATTCTCTTGCGGCACCTTCTCTATTTGGTCTTGAACTTTCGTCACCAGTTAATGCTGCAATTAAATAATCGGTTAATTTTTTAATTATTACCTCAGGTTCTTCATCACAAGAACACCCAACACTTTTTTGAACTGACCCTTTACCAAATAAAACTTTAATAGATGCTCTTGGACTAACCGTATCTAAATACGTACCAAATGTCACATCCTTAAATTGTCTACTACTTTCATCCGTTTTAAGTGGAACTAAAACTGAATAGTTATCTTCAGTTATGACTTCACCCGCACCTAAAACTCCCTGAGGTAATTTTAATTTACTACCTGTAAGTCCTTCCATATCCATTAACTCGTTGTATTTGTGGAAATATTCTGACCTTGCACCAAATTTATCAATAGCATTTTGAATACTACCTTGATTAAACTCACCTACAGATCCTTGTTCTCTTTCCATGTTAAGGATTTTCTGTTTTGGATTGTAAGTAACTCCTTCATTCGTAACAAAACCAAATAACTTTCTTAGTTCATCTTTTGTTGATGCACCTGAACCGCTACCTGATCCTGAACCGCTACCTGATCCTGAACCGCTACCTGATCCTGATCCACTTCCTGATCCACTTCCTGATCCTGATCCACTTCCTGATCCTGATCCACTTCCTGATCCACTTCCTGATCCTGATCCACTTCCTGATCCTGATCCCATATTAACACCCCCACCAGGAGTATTAACTCCTTGATTTGAAGTTGGGACTCCTTTATTAATAATTTGTTCTTGTAATTCTAAACCTTCTTCAGTTTCGGCAGGTTCCCATGTCCAATTTGAGGGTCTTTTAATTTTTATTACTTCTTCACCATCTTGATTTACTGATTTATATAACATTCCTAAAACACCAACAGGGTTTTTCTTTGTTAAATCTATTGGATATAATACCAAATAATCAAATTTATCAAGGTTTGGAGATTTTAATTCAGACAATGTTAAATCTTTATATTTTACTTTATCGTTATTTACATCTGTCTTTATTACATAAACTCTTTTATTACCAACAGGTACAATAACACCTTTAGACCAAATTTGTTTATTTTGAATTAATTTTTCCCATACACCTTCTTGAACTTCGGGATCATTCATATTTTGCTGAGAATTACTCCCACCTAACCAAGTTAAAGCATTAGGATCTTGTGACCATAATAAGAATAAATTACCAATCGCCCTATTCATTGGATCTCTTTGATCAATTTCGGCATATGATTTTCTTATTGAACAAGTGTCGTATGATTTTGACAATCTTGCTAATCTTGGGTCATTTGATAACCATAAATCATGTTCTCCAGCAACTGAAGGGTAATATTTGTAAACAAAATCTCTAAATTTATTTCCTTGACCAACAGAGTTAAACCCTGTTGATGGTGCATTACATCTAACTCTTGGTGATGGTGGCGGTCCCGGTGGTGATGGTGGTGATGGTGGTGATGGTGGTGATGGTGGTGATGGTGGTGCGGCAGAACACGCCGAACAATTACTACCACTTCTTACCTTACATCTTCTAGCATTTGGTAATGCTAAGTATTCGGCTTCATTTGTTTCTAACCAGGTATTACCGCCCCTTTCTTTTTTACAATACATATTTTTTAATTTATTTTATAATAATTTATTGCCAACCTGATGTTGAGAATGTCATTGCATTTCCTGATGCTCCTCCACCAGGGTAGTAATACCCTGAACTACCTTCCCATTCATATTCTGTCCCATATTTCCCTGGATGGTTAGTATTAACCCATTTAATAAAATCCGCAGATGTGTTAGTGTATGTTACGGTAGTATTAGTATTGGTTTTATTTGTAAATATTCTTTTAGCTGAGTCATGATCCACATATACTTTATTACCGTCTTTATCGGTGTAAAATCTTCCGTCAGCATCTTTACCAGGTGCCGTTCCATTATTATCTGAAACCCATTTTGTAAAATCTTCATCAGTATCATCATAAACTTTTTGTAATATTGGTTCTGTTGATTCAGAACAAGATTTTTCACAAAAACCATACTCTGTAAATGTACCACATAAACCTAAAGTACCTAACATATTACAACCAATAAAATCTCTTTCCGTTTTTGGTGTCGCTGCCCAAGAAAGGACATCATTAATAAATAACATACCCAACGCACAAAGAGGTATTTTATATCCTGCACCAGTGAACCCAACTGTTTTTTTATTTTTACCGGCAGTACCAATACAAGCTCTAGTTAATTGATTATCATATAGAAAATCACCAATATTTTTTAAAGTCCTATACTTATTAGGATCAGTACCTTCTTTAACAATACCTTTATCCGCATCATCAATAACTTTTTGAGCATTTTTTAACATAGTTAACGCATCTGATTTCATTAAATCATATTTACTTAATAAAGTTTCCATATTTATATCGCCATATTTGGCAACTAACCTACCTCTTATTATTTCAAAATCTTCTGAATTTAATGACGGAGCAATACTTTTTCTAAGTTTTCTATTTTTTATAATTGCATCAAACATTTCATTAATAGTACTTAGAGGGTTTGAAATCACCTCTTCTGCAACATCATCTGTTATTAAATCTTCAGGTTCAGGAAAATCATTATCTGGTTTTGGTGTTGGTGGTGTAGTACCTTTATTTTTAAAACTACTTAAATCGGTTTTCTTTGCCAATAATTGGTCATATAAATCCGCCAATTCATCTGGAACTATCCCATCGGCATCATCAATTATTTTTGAGATTTCATCAATACTACTATCAACACCATTAATAAGATTGTCAACATTTCTTGCGGTTGGTGCGGTACCAATATATGTTTTATATGATGTCAATTGATCTGGATTTTTAGAAAAAATTGTTGTCAAATTAGCACTTTTTATTAATTGATCAACTTGATCAGATGCTATTGCACTTGCCTTGGCTAAAATAGACGTATATAACGCTTCATCATTTTTAATATATGACTCAATCATATCATCTGTTAAATCGGCAACTGCAACCCCTTCTTTTTTCGCAACAACGTCAGATAAATCCGCAAATGTTTTAATACCTCTTGATGTGAATTCATCAGATAATTTTGTTAAATCATTAATAAAATCAACTCCATTTTTTGTTAAATTATCAACTGATCTATTACTTAAACCAACTAATTCGTCAATAGTTTTTCCGCCTTCCATTAATAGATTACGAGAAATTGAGTATCTTGTTTCTGAAAGAACACTCATTCCCATAAGTTCTCTCATTCTAAATAATTCTTCTAAGATTAATTTTTTTTCCATATTAAATATGATATTTTTTTATTTATTTATAAATACAACGAAGTTCAATAAAATTAAACAGGATGTACTTTTTTATCTCCGATATATATTTCAAAAGTACCGGAATCACCACCTATAAATTTAACATTACCTTTTGATGTGCCGGTCACAAATGTCCAATTTGTGTATGATGTTGGTTGATCATTATCCCAATCAGGTAATTCGTATCCTAATTTAACTATCATGGCATCTAATAAATCTAAACTCCCATATATTTTTATCATATCACAGTTTTTTAAATCTTCTGTGGCATTTAAATCTACTTTGATTGCACTATCAGCTAATTTTTGTATATTTTGATTAAATCCTTCAACTGTCTTCTTTTTGGTCTCTTCTTCTAATATTTTTGCCTGAGCTTCATCATCTTTTTTAAAGTTAGGGTCTTTAATTGCAGCATCTATTGTTGTATCAACAACTGCCTGAGGAATTTCAGGTCCTAACCCACAAGATTCATTTAAGTCAAGTAATGCTTTTGCGTATGGAGATCCTCCTGCCATTAATTCATTTATTTTAGATTGGGTTTTATCAATCTGTTCATCTGTAAATCCAATTTCTTTTAATTTATCATAACCATATTTAAAACCAATAACCACAGGACCAATTACAATTGTTCCTCTAACAAATGCTGGAATTAATCCTTTACCTGTTACAGGATTTAATTGATTGTTAACTCCTTTTAAGAATTTTTGGTATGCCGATTTAACTTCAGGGTTTGTACTTTTTGCTAATCCGGCCTCAATTGTTGGTCCATTTTTTGCAAGGTATTCTCCGAAAGCTTCTTGAAGGACTTTACCATCATTGGCCTTTATTAAATCTACTCCCGTATAAAATAATTCTTTTTCCTGTGTGTTTAAAATAACATCAACAAATTCTCTCATTGCCACTTCATCTTTAGTAAATAAAACCGAGAAACCACCATTTAATTCAATTTTACTAATAACACTATCCGATAACGATTTTGTACCAACTCCTTTGGATATAAATCCTTTAACTGATTTTAATTCAGTTAAAAATGGAACTAAACACATTGCCATTGCTAGCATTGCATTACCATCATCCCCTCTACTCCAATAATTTACAATCATAGGACTTAATAAAGCTCCCTCCGATAATATTTCAGTAAAAATAACCAACCAAGTTGCTTCTCCACCGGCATATGTTGCAGTAGATAACGCACTAACAAGTGATCCAAATCTTGCCCCAAAAAGACCAAATTCAACAAAAATACCAACAAGGGCTCCCGCTAAATAAGGAGCCGCAAATGCCACCGCAAGACCAACAATGATTTCAATATATATACCCCATTTATCCCAAAAAATATCATCTTGAGATCTTAAATCATAATGTTCCGGTAATTTAGGATTGTAGGGATCTCCCGTACCAGTTAAATAAAAACCATTCAAATTAAATACAAACCCATTGTTGGATCCCATACATCTTTGGGAACACTCTAACCCACTATACGATTTTCCATCTCCTGAGTTATTACATTCTCCCTCACCTAATAATTCTAATTTTATGTTAAATGTTTTACCATTTCTTGGATTTTGGAATTTATAAACCCACCCATTTTTTGTGTGTAGATCCCAAAACTCTTTAACCGGTAAACAATATTTGACTCCATTTTTTTCAAAATATTCTTGATTTTCTTTTATTGTACCATCAGCAGCTTTTACTTGTCCAACTTGAATATTAAATTTTGTTGCAGGTATAAAACTTTTACCCGTCATTCCCTCTTTAAATTTCCACACTATGGGTTCACCAGTTTCTAAAGATCCCATTACAGGTAACCCATCTGGGTAATCAAACATTATTGGGTAAGGTTGTTTGCTTTGTGGTCCCAAAGTAATTGATGGGTATCTCATTTCGGCGGGGTCAACACCTCCAACGGCATTTTGTCCTATAATTTCTTTATCAATTGCTCGTTGTCTTATTTCAGCTCCTTGTGCATCCTCAGATATTAGAGTACCTGTGGATCTATCATAATTCATTAAATTTTGAATTCTTCTAAGTTCTAATAAAATTTGATTTTCCATGATTATAAATATATGAAAAAATATTTTAGTTTAAATATTAAGGTATACCATGTATTATATTAGGAGGTTGTTGAAGTGTTTTTAATGATCCTGATTGTGGAGTTATTTCATATCCAAAACTTCTTAACCAAGTATTCATTTCTGAATCAGATGGGGTTTTAGTCATTGTTTTACTAAAATTACCTATCCCATAATCCACATCTTTAACACCATTTGTTCCAACAATATCACCAATCAACTTTGAAATAGTTTCATCTCCTTCTTCTCCCATTCTACCATTTTCCGGTTTAATCATCCAACCATTAATTCGTCTTAACTCATATTGATTAGTTTGTTTATTAAAAAGTTTTAATGTTACATCTGCAATACCATAGAATGGAACCCAATTTCCTGATGCCGCCCAACCTTCATCTACACCACCACCTCCGGTTCTTTGATAAAACGGTCTTAATCTTCCACTACCATCTTTAACTATTACAACATACCTTCCACTATAATCCGTAATTTTATTTGAAATAGTAAATCCATTTCCTAAATTACCCCACTTCACTTCTGTTGGTATATTTTTTGATGGGGTAGGGGTAGATTGTCTATTTTTAAACTCATCAACCTCAGCCTTTTTACTTAATAAATTTTCATATAAATCTTGTAATTCTTTTGGTATTGTATTAACTCCTGAAACTTTTCCTGATTGGATTTCATCAATTATCTTTTCCATTTCATCAATACTGTCAGATAAACCACTAGTTAAAGTATCAAGATTTCTTGCACTTGGTGGAGTTGAGATGTATACCCTATAAGAATTTAATTGAGATGGGTTTTTTGAAAATATTAATCCTATATTGGCGTTTTTAATTAGAGTGTCAACTTCTTGTGAAGCTGCGGAACTTGCTTTTGTTAAAATAGATGAATATAACTTTTCATCGTTTTTAATATAACTTCTTATCATCTCATCTGTAATGTCATTAACCGTAACATTTTGTTTTTTCGCAACAACGTCAGATAAATCCGCAAATGTTTTAATACCTCTTGATGTGAACTCATCAGATAATTTTGTTAAATCATTAGTAAAATCCACACCATTTTTTGTTAAATTATCAATCGATCTATTGGTTAATGGCAAATATTCATCAGCAACTTTACCAGCTTCAGTTATTAAAACAACCCCCATTAATTGTTTATATCTGTTAATCTCGTTTAATAATTCTTTTTTCATATTAATTTTTTATAATTCTAAATCAAAAGATATCCTTGTGGACATATCATATTCATTACTAATGGCATTTGGAACATCTATTGCAAATTTATTACCTGTTGGGGTTTTTGTATTTGGATCTTTAGTTTCTTTTTTTGTAACTCCATTCCATGGATCTACACGATTTTTACAGTCCGTATCATAACTACTAAAGAAAGTAATTGATTCTGGTGGTAATGGGGCTAATTTTCCGGTATTTTTATTTACGTAAGTATTAACATAGCAACTTTTATATGTTTTATCGTAAGCGGTAAATGAAGATACACTGTTATTTTTTATTGAATTTATAAATTTTTGTTTGTACTTATTTAAACATCCGTCAATATCTTTTGGGTAAAGTATTTTACAACTATTACTAAGAGCGGGAACTACTTCAGAAAATTCTTGTGGGGTTAAATTAACTATTTTAGATGTATCCCATCTACGTAAAACTTTAGCATCTGAAGGTAACTCTAATGTTGATCCATCTGTTGCCGTATCGTATTTAATATCCGTTGGATCTTCAGGAGATTCTTTAATAATTACTATTTTATTCTCAACTAACGATTTTTTAGGATCGTACTTCATGTTAAGAAGTATTCTTTTTAATATATCTTCAGTGTTTTTCATAATTCTAAATCAAACATAATTGATCCATTATCTTCACCCTTTTTTGTTGAAAATGGATTTGTTTTATTTTTTGTTTCAATACTGTTATCTAAGTTTTTTGAATTTTTACTATCATTATTTGGATTTTTTAAAATACTTTTATCACCCATATTACTATCTCCATTAAAAAAATTAACCGCCTTTCTTATCATATCGTCTGTTGCCGATTCTTTTGTAAAAACAATAGTTCCATTTCCATTATCCGCTCTATATGTGTTACCCCACGTTGTTATATTATCCGTATTTACTTTATCAAACTCACCCACATATTTTAAATTACCATATGTTGGTAAATTTACATATGGAGTAACAGATCCCGATTTCCCAAATAAAGTTGTTAATTGATTTATTAGTGTTTTATTATCAATAAAAACGGTTGATTCTATTTTGGGTAAATTATTAACACCCATAAATACCTTTATTGATTCTTGCCTATTATATTCCACAACTTCGTATAAAGTATTTCCGTCAATGTTATATGAATATAATTGAGATGGTATAAAAGGGTTCTCGTAAAATTCCCCCTTTTTTAAAAAAAAACAACTATTCTTATCTTTTATAAAATCCTCAATACTTTTACATAAAGTATTTGATTCTTTTATAATTAACATTTTATTCTCAACCAAAGATTTCTTTGGATCATACTTCATATTAAGAAGTATCTTTTTTAATATGTCTTCGTTATTTTTCATAATAACGTATTCGCCTTTCCTCTAACAAGTTTATTAAGTGATTTCCATGTTACTTTATCGTCAATTGTATTAGCAACACTTCTTGCTAGACCTGTTTCCCATTTTGTAACTGTGGGATACCCACTAGTCCCACCACCTGACGGTGCTGCGGCATCATCTTGTTCATCTAATTCTTCATTATTAGATGAGGTATATTTATCCATTAAAAATAATATATTTTCTAAATTATTTTCCATACTTTTAGATAAATAGTTGTTTAACTAAAAAAATGTTTTATCTTTGTAGTTATATATTAATAAATAAAATGACTATGAAAAGTATTTTTTACCTAATTTCCACAATTTTTATTTTAACTTCTTGTGTGAAATATTCTCAACCAAAACTATTAAGTTTAAGTGGTGAGTATCGTATTGATAAAATTACCTATGAAAAAACCGATAATACGGACACCTTAGAGTTTGAAACCTATTTAGACGGTACGTACATTAACAATTCGGAAATTGATGTGTTAGACACAATAATAATAGGTGGTACTGCATTACATTTAGATTATAGTGCAATCAGATTCAAACCAATTGCAAATCAAGATGGATCTAAAACTTGGACAAAAGAATATTTTTACTATGTACATGGACCATTTAGTGTGTATGATCTTGGGTATTTAGAATTTGATTGTGACGGGACCAACCGAAGATGGAAAATATTAGATGATGGTTTGGAAAGTTTGGTTGTTAGAACCACGGGGCAGTGGTCATCAGGTAACGCTGGTCCACACGTTTCACTTACGTATTATATGACAAGAGTTGGTCCGTAAAAACCAACTCTTAAAATAATTCAGATGACGGTAACCTATCAGGATTAACGACATAATATTCATTCAAATACGAAATCAATATTTCCTCATCTACGGTTTCAAATTCATCATCTTCAATTTCAAAATCTTCCTCCTCAAATATATCAAAATCGTCTTGTATTAATTTATAACCGAAATCTTCGGCTTCTGATATACTAATGATGTCATTTCTGATCTCATCCTCATTGTCCGTTATTAAAGTAAATGATACCTCAAGTGTTCTTGACTTTTCATGAATGTAGTACGATACAATTTCTTTTATTTCCATAATTCACTAATTTTAAGTAAATATGTTAATAAAGA
>Ga0181344_1000562_pt1 | contig 14546 bp, 18 predicted proteins | sample Su13VDMLBDD_FD_130098 | JGI IMG/M metagenome (GOLD analysis project Ga0181344, IMG submission 130098) | Freshwater viral communities from Lake Michigan, USA - Su13.VD.MLB.D.D | ecosystem: Environmental > Aquatic > Freshwater > Lake | place: USA: Michigan | collected 2013-07-15
ATGCCGGGACATCCTATGGCCGATAAGCCTTACGGAAAGAACTTCATGAAGTTTATCAATCCGTGGGTTGTCGAAACCGACCCCGGCTATTCCTGCCTTTTCACCGCCCCTCTGAACCACTTGGACCCGCGCATCAAAATCCTTGATGGCGTCGTGGACACCGACACCTACTACAACAACGTCAACTTCCCGTTTATGTGGACTGGTGGCGACGGCGAGTTTTTCATTCCCAAGGGAACACCGCTTGTGCAAGTCATCCCCTTCAAACGGGAAGAATTTTCCGTGCAGGTTGGCGTGACGGACAACGCAAAGCGTGGCACAACAACTGGCGTCCTTGGGACACATATGAAAAACGCCTACCGCCAAGAGTTTTGGTCGCGCCGCAAAGAGCAGCCCGCAGAGGAGTGAGCCATGACCACCGAAATGCTCTGGAGCCTCGGTCTATCAGCAGCACTCGGCCTGATCGGCTGGGTACTGCAAACCAACGTCGAAGAGTTGAAGCGGCTGCAAATCCTGCTGAACAGGACGCGGGAAGAAGTGGCCCGTGATTACGTCACGCGGGCCGACGTTCACGCCGACATCAACCGGGTGCTGGCTCGGATCGACGCGATGGACAGCAAGATCGACAACATCCTCCAGAGGCTGGCCAAATGACCACAAGCCGCAAGGATAAAATCATCACTGGCCTTATCCTTGCCGTGGGTTTCATTCTGGCTGCCGCCTACGCAAGCGCACAGTCAACGCCGATCCAATGCCCCGAGGGCTACATCTGCACTTGGTCAGGATCGGACGGCAACGTGAACACGACGGGCGAAATGACGACGACCGTGATCTCGCCACCGCCGACCGCAGTCTCGCCGCAATTCAGCGCGGGCAACGGGAACGATCTCTGCACGGTCGGCATCGCTGGCGCGGTGCAAACGCAAATCCTCGGCCTGTCGGCTGGCAAGACAGTGCGCGACATGAACTGCGAGCGGCTCAAAAACTCCAAGACGCTCTACGATATGGGCATGAAGGTGGCCGCCGTCTCGACCATGTGTCAGGATGAGCGGGTGTTCCAAGCCATGCTGGATGCAGGGACGCCATGCCCATACGACGGCATGATCGGTGAAGATGCCAAGGCGGCGTGGGCGGCTGACCCTGAGCGGTCCGAAGGCAAGCGGAGGGCGACCTTCAATGACAAAGAAAAGCTGGGCCTTGGCGCTGTTCTTGGCGTCTTGGGCCTCCTCATCGCTTTCTGAGCCGTTCACCTACGGTGCCACGGGCAATGCAGCCTCTGGCGGCCTGTCTTGGAATATGGGCAACATCATGCCAGATGTTCCCGGCCTAGACATCAGCGGCATCTTCTACCGATACACCATCGACAAAGACCCGGCTGACGATGCTTTGGTCCATGTCCAGAACGAGAACGCGCTGGGCGCTGGCTACATTTTCCGCGAGACGGACGACTGGTCCGGCCTACCCGGCAACACCATCACCAAGGGTGTCTCGGTGCCGAATGTCCCTCTGAGGTATTGGGGGCTGGGATCTATTGAGGTTGAGGGCGAAGGCACCATCTCGGATGCGTCTGTGATCTACACCTACCGCGTAGATGAGTGTGCCAACCCGCAGGCAAGCCCAACCTGCGACGGGTATGTGCCGCCAGTGCAGCCTGTATCGTTCCAAGAGCAGGACATGTACGACGCCCTGCAAGACGATGCGGTCAAGATCGCAACCAAAGAAACCGAGCAGGAATACTCGGACGAAGAGCAGCCCCGCGAGGAGCAAAGCGATGACAAGGAAAGGAAAGCCCGCCTTGAGCGTGGCCTATCTGCATCCAAGAACGCGCTGGCTCTGGCCGACGGTGTTTCTCAGGATGCCATTATTGCTTCGATGGGTTATACTGCTGACATGTCCGCCTATTATGCTGCCAAATTGGACGGCGGCGCATATGCGGACGCGCCCATGCTAGTTGACGGGAAGATCCCCGAGAACAGGCGCGGGCTTCGGAATGGATTGGCGCAACAAGTGCTGCATGAGCAGATGATGCAACAGCAGTATCAATAGAGGATGCCAAAGATGAAATACCTAGCAGTCGCAGTTCTCATCGCCTTGCCGCATATGGCCAGCGCAGAGGGCGTCCAGATCGAAGGCAACGTGCAGGCCAAGTGCATCATCCGCACCGACCGCACGGGCGTATACGGGAACCCCACGGCCAACAAGCTGAGTGCAAGTCCGGCTGACGGTGGTGTCTCGCCTGTCATTAGGTTCGACGTGGCGCTGGCGGATTATTACTTGGCCCGCATCACTCACCCGACATCGTTCTCAACCAGCCCAGCCCTGACGGATACCGTGACTTGGACGGGCGGCACATCTGTGTCGAGCGTGTCAACCGCTGCCATGTCGGGCTACGATGCGGCCAAGGTAGAATACGACGCCACGACCGAGTTTGATCTGACCGTGGCCGGAACCACTTGGTTCAAGGTCGATAGCACCGCCGAATACGGTTACAACAAAGCGTTCCCGGCGGGGACTTACCGGGCAATCGTGCAAGCGGAATGTATCGCAAAATGAGGGCGCTGACGGCATCGGTGGTTCTTGCGCTGCTGCCAGCGGCTGTTGGCGCACATGAGATGACGCCGACCTACCCGGAACTGTTCCAGTCCTACATGCCCGGTATCATGCAGGCCGACCTGTCGCTGTTCAACGCCCGCGAGGATGTTGAGTATTATGCCATCAGCATCTGGGACGCCGAGTGGAACCCTGTTCCATTTGCTTCGGCCCAGCGCGTCATGCACATCCCGCCCGGTGGCAGGCAGGACTTTGAGATATACATCCGGCAGGCCGACGCAGAGGTGGCCGTCTATATCTGCACCACATCGATGCTGCGGGCTGGGCAACAGGACAACGCGATTGTCGAGTCGCGCATCTGTTCGCGGCTGGACGGGGAGCGGGCATGAAGCGGCTGGCCATTGTCCTTGCTCTGATCGGCGGATCGGCGCAGGCCGACAGCACATCGCTGGCCTTGCAGCTTCCGTCTTCGCCCATGACCTATCAGAGCGACAGCTTCCGCGCCGGGAACTTGGATTGCAGCATGGCCATCGGCGGCAGCACCAACCTTGAACTGGGCGTCCTCGGCGGCGTCAATAACGTCGGCGGCTCTGGCATCGTCCCGCAGACCAAGGACATCGGCATCTTCGCCCGCATCATCATTCCGCTGAACGCGCCGAAATCGCGGATCGACTGCAACGAACTATACATGCTGGAACTGCAACAGCGGCGACTGGAGATCAAACAGTTGCAGGCGGAACTTGAGGCGATGAAGCAGCTTCAAGAAGAACAGATGAACTTCGAGAACTGACATGGCGACTGAACGCGATCTTGGTGAGAAACTGGAAGAGATCGACGGCCTGAAGGATAAAGCCTTCACGGTCCTTGGTCTAAGGATGACGCCTGCAACCATCGCCGCATCATTCGCGCTTTTGTCCACGCTTGTCGGCACGCTCTACGGCGGTTTCCTGATGTATCAGAAGGTCGAAGAGGTCGCTGGCATGGACCTTGGTGCCTATCAGCAGCAGATGGAAATCATGGATGCCAAGGTGCAGGAAGCCTTGGATTATGCCCGCGACATCAAGAACGGCCTGAAGGATGATATAATCCAGCTTGAAAAACAGGTGGATCGGGCGGAAGATGCAGTAAGAAGCAATGAGGAAAAGGTCCGAACCCTGATCGACGACGCTGAGAAGCGTTTCGAGACAAGGCGCGACCAACTCCGCATGTCGCAAGATCAGGACATGAAGGAGTTAGAAGACCGACTGAATGGCCGCCTGCAACGGGCGCTAGACAACCCGCTGGCCGAATGAGGATGTGACATGAGAACAGAACACTTTGTCTGGGCGGCTCTTGTCTGTGCAATCGCCGCAATCTTTATCCTGTCTGGGGACGGACGATACCGCTACCCCTGTCAGGATTTCCGCAACTGGTCTGCACCTGAGTGCAAGCCACCAATCTGCACCGCAACTCGGACTTGCCCGTCCGACCTATTGGGAGGCGTAAATGTCTCGGAATGATCCTGAAGTAATGGAAGCCAAGCTGCGATATGCCATCGGCCTGTCGCTCGTCGCCATCTTGGGCGGCATCATCTTTGCCATCCTCTATTCGCTGGTGTTTGTCACCCAGCCTATGGGGGAGAGTTCGGAGAACGACCGCCGCTTCTTTGAACTGCTGGCCCCGATTGCCTCGTTCATCGTAGGCGCTTTGGGCGGCGTGATGGCTGCTGGCAACGGCAAGGCAAAGGGTGGCAATGACGAGCCGCCGACACAGGAGACGCAAGAATGATCGGGATGAAGCTGGTCGGAATGCTCATTGGCCGCAAGGCTAAAGAGAAGGTGGTCGATGCCGTGCTGGACAAGGTAGACTTGCCCGACCCGGTGGAAGGCGCAATTAAGATTGCAGCCACTGGCAATGTTGGCGACCTGCTCGGCGGCATGGGCAAGGGCATGGCTCAAGAGGCTGTCCTCGGTGCAGTCCTGAAGAAGAAGCCGAAAAAATGAGGTGGCTCGTTGCCCTCTTGCTCTCAACAGCGCCCGCAGTTGCGGCACCATATGAAATTACCCGCGTCATTGACGGCGATACCGTGGAGATTGCGGTGGATTTTCTGCCGTCGCCCCTGCCACCCAAGCTGTCAATCCGGGTCATCGGCATCGATACGCCCGAGAAAGCCCCGCGCGCACAGTGCGATGCCGAGGCTGCTAAGGCGCAGGCGGCCAGCAGGTTCACCAAGAACGCGGTGGCGAACGCCCTTGAGAAAGATGTCGTGATCCTCAAGTGGGACAAATACGGTGGTCGGGTGCTGGGAGAGGTCTACCTCGACCATCAAAGCCTTGCCGAAATGTTGATAGCCGCGGGTTTGGCTCGGCCCTACAAGGGCGATGCCAAGCAGTCGTGGTGCGAATAAGGAGATAGACGATGAGCCTGCTGACCGTAGACCAACTGCGAGCGATGATCCCAACGAACAAGGACATCGACGCATGGTGCGAGGAACTGAACAAAGCCTTGCCGAAGTATGAGATCACCACCGATCAGCGTATCGCTGGCTTCATCAGCCAGTGCGCCCATGAGAGCATGGACTTCAACGCGCTTTCCGAGAACCTGAACTACCGCGAGGAGACGCTGAACAAGGTGTTCCCGCGCTACTTCGGCCCCGGCAAGCGCAACGCCGCCGAGTATGCCAAGAACCCCGAGAAGATCGCCAACTACGTCTACATGGACGAGTTCCGCACCTCCAAGCTGGGCAACGTGCATCCCGGCGATGGCTGGCGCTTCCGTGGCCGTGGGCTGAAGCAGTTGACCGGGCGTGACAACTACAGCCGCTTTGCCAAGGACTACGACATGACGGCGGAAGAGGCAGCCGAGTGGCTGGAAACCAAAGAGGGCGCGCTGGCATCGGCCTTGTGGTTCTGGAACACCAATAAGCTGAACGCCATCGCAGACACTGGCAACGTGGCCGCGCTGACCAAGAAGATCAACGGCGGGGACATCGGCCTAGCAGACCGTCAGGCACGCTATGCGAAGGCTATGGCGGCACTGGGTGGCAAGATCGACACCTCTGCGCCTGCGGCCTCTCCTGCGGCCTCTGGCGGCACTCTGCGCCGTGGCTCCAAGGGTGACGAGGTCAAGAAGATGCAGGCCAAGCTGGGTCTGGCAGCCGACGGTGACTTCGGCCCCGGCACCGAGGCTGCGCTGAAGAAGTGGCAGGCGGCCAACGGCCTGACAGCCGACGGCGTGGCTGGCCCGAAGACATTGGCGAAGCTGCTCGGTTGATGTAGTATGCGCGCATCAGGAGATTGCCATGCCGCTCATCCCGCTTCAGCTTCCGCCCGGCGTTTACCGCAACGGGACAGAGTATCAGGCCAGCAACCGCTGGTATGACGCCAACCTAGTCCGCTGGATTGAGGGCACCATGCGCCCCATCGGCGGCTGGCGGACGCGAAACACGGTCGGCACGACTGCGCCACGGGCAGCCTTGGCGTGGTCGGATCTCAGCGGGAGCCGCCGTTATGCGGTCGGCTTCCACAATGCGCTCAAATCGGTGTCTGCCTCTGGGACCGTTACCGACATCACACCGTCAGACCTGACCAGCGGCTCCGTTTCTGGTACGGTCAACATCGGCTACGGCGGCGGCTTTTATGGCGACGACGGGTACGGCGTCACGCGCAGAGACAGTGGGAACTTTAGCGAGGCAACGACGTGGGCGCTGGACAACTGGGGCCAAAACCTTGTCGCCTGCTCAACCGCCGACAAGCGTCTTCTTGAGTGGGATCTGAACGTATCCAATAACGCGGCAGCGATTTCTGGCGCGCCAACCAATAACCTGTCTCTGGTTGTCACAGCCGAGCGGTTCCTGTTCGCTCTCGGGGCTGGCGGCAATCCTCGCAAGGTGCAGTGGTCCGACCGCGAGGACAATACAGAGTGGACGCCTCTGGCCACCAACGAGGCTGGCGACATCGAACTGCAAACCAGCGGCCAGATTATGCTGGGCATCCGCACACGCGGGCAAACTTTGGTCCTGACCGATCAGGACGCACACACGGCAACATACCAAGGGCCGCCGTTCGTGTATGGCTTTGAGCGTGTTGGCTCTGCTTGCGGTGTCATCTCGCGCAAGGCCGCCGTCAATGTTGATGAGGGCGTGTTCTGGATGGGACAGCGCGGCTTCCATCTTTATTCTGGCGGCGCTGTCATGGACGTCCCGAGCGATGTCGCAGACTATGTCTTTGGAAGCATCAACTCGGCGCAATCATCAAAGGTCTACGCTGTCAGCAACCAAGCCTTTAACGAAATCTGGTGGTTCTACCCGTCGGCATCGTCCAATGAAAACGACAGGTATGTCGCCTTTAACTACGCAGAAAAGCACTGGTCCATCGGGTCAATCGTTCGCACGGCTGGCGTGGACGCTGGCGTGTTCCGCAACCCAATATGGCTTGACGCGTCTGGTGTATCGTACGATCACGAAACTGGTTTTGCCCACAACGGTGATACTGCTTATGCCGAAAGTGGACCCATCAGCCTCGGCGCTGGCGACAATGTTATGTCGGCCACCATGCTGATCCCAGACGAGAAAACCCAAGGTGACGTGCAGGCGACGTTCAAGACGCGCTTCCACCCCAACGACACGCAGCGGTCATACGGCCCGTACAGCATGGCCAACCCTGTCAGCGTGCGGTTCACTGGCAGACAAATCAGCATGCGCGTTGAGGCCGAACGGCTGGCCGACTGGCGCGTCGGCATTATGCGGATCGACGCGCAGCCGGGTGGTCGTAGATGAGTTACGGATCGACGCCGCCTCCAGTCACAGCCAACCTGATGGTCTGGGCGCAAAACATTGTGAACTATCTGCAGCGCGTGGCGTCTCGACTTCAGTTCAAGCCAGCCAGCGCGTCGGCTGCTGACGACGGCGTGATCCTGTGGGATGCTGCTGGTGGCTACCCTGTCGTGTCTAAGGACGGCGTGTGGCGGCAGATCGTGTTGGCCGACGGCACGGCAGTTCTTAATCAGGATGTGGACATCACGGCGGCGGCTGCCAACACGGCTTATAAAATTGCGCTGGACGTGGTGACGGCCAACGGCATCACTGTAACCGGGACGCCCGCGACCGAGATTACGTTTCAAGAGGGCGGCCTCTATCTGCTTTCCTTCACCGCTCAGATCGCCAGCACATCATCCAGCACGGTTGAGTTCAGGTTCTGGCCGCGCCTCAACACGGTTGATGTGGCAGGCTCCACCATCGTGGCCAGCTTGCACAACAACGGCGCGACCATCGTTGTCTCCCGATCCGCAATTTTCGATCTGGACGCGGGCGATGTCTTGAACGTGATGTGGGCCACCGACAGCACAAGCGGCCTCCTTGAGGCTCACGCGGCGACAGCCTATGCGCCGGGTTCGCCCTCCGTGACGCTGGCAATCACAAGGGTTAGAGCGTGAATATAATTCAGGCCAACCGACCGCACATTGAGGCCGCGCTGGAGTACAGCGGCGGCACGCACGTCTTCGAGGACGTCGAAAGAGCCATCCTAGAAGGGCGGATGCAAATCTGGCCGTACGGCAATAGCTGTGCCGTGACAGAGATCATCCAGTATGATAGAAAGAGGGTATTGCACGTTTTCCTTGCTGGCGGCGACCTTGAAGAAATCGCCAACGGGATCGACAGCGTAGCGGAGTGGGGCAGGACGCAGGGATGCACTGGCCTTACCATGTCAGGCCGTAAGGGCTGGGAGCGGGTGCTAGGCAAGCACGGTTTCACCCCGGTCATGATCGTGATGGAGAGGAAAATCTAATGGGCGGTGGCGGCAAAACTACCACAGAAGTCAAGATCCCGCAGTGGCTTGAAGACGCTGCGAAGGCAAATTTGGCGAAAGCCGACACCCTGTCGCAGATCGGCTACACGCCGTACTACGGGCCGGACGTTGCCGCCATGACGCCGATGCAGGTGGCCGCGATGCAGGGCACCAACACGGCGGCCAGCGCGTTCGGCATGCCGACGGCAGACCCGATGTCGGGCATGCCCACGGCGAAAGATTACGGCGGCATGTCGGCCTACTCGTCCGGCGACATGTATGACCAAGCGTTGGCTGAGTTGGAGCGTCGGATGCCGGGGCAGTTCGCCGCCCTGCGCGCACCGTTCATCGACCCCGTCACTGGCGCACGCCCCGGTTCACCTTACGGCTCAGGTTCGGCAATGGGTGGCGCAGGTGCGTCTGCCAGCGCGGCGGCAACCCCTAGAGCGGGTGGCGGCGGTCGTGATAGCTACGGGCCAGCGCGCACGCAGCCCTCGGGCACTGGGACAGGCTCTATGGGTCTGCCAGATCCGATGAGCGGAAGGATTACAAGCGTCGGGCCGATTGGCCGTGACGGCGGCGGTGGCTTGGGAGGTCGCAAATAATGGCTGGTGCAGGAAACCCTCAAGGCGTTCAGCAGCCCCAAAGCCCGGTGGCTGGCAACGTCATGCAAACCTCGGCCAACCTGTTCAATCAGGCGTCGGCTGGCCCCAACATCGGCCAGTTCATGAACCCCTACACGTCCGAAGTGATCGGGCGGACTGGCATGGACATGGCCCGCCAAGCCGAGATGCAGCGCAACACTTTGGGCGCGCAGGCAAGTAAGGCTGGAGCCTTTGGCGGTTCGCGGCATGGCGTGGCCGAAGGCACGATGATGGGTGACTTCGGTCGCTCCTTCGGCGACATCGCAGCCCAGCAGCGCCAGCAAGGCTTCAACACCGCGCTGCAGGCCGCTCAGAACCAGCAGAACATCCAGTCTGACCTCGCCGGGCAGGGCTTCGGCTTCGGCCAGCAGATCGGCCAGCAGCAATTCATGCAGGGTCAGGCGCAACAGCTACTCAATCAGGCGCTCATCGATGCGGCCAAGGGACAGTACGGCGGCTTCACGGGTGCGCCTGCGGCCTCGCTGAACCTGCCACTGACAGCCCTCGGCGCTGGCAATATGGGCCAGAACACTACAACGCAGACGCAGAAGCGTGGCCTGTTCGACTATCTGACGGCTGGCCTGACCGGGCTGGGTGGGTTGATGTAATGGTCCAATCGCTCGACGAACTGAAGCGCATGGTTTTCCCCGGCGAGAGCGGCGGGGACTATAATGCACTCTTCGGCTATGCCAACCGCCCCGGCGGGCAGTTCGCGGGCGTGAACCTGACAGACATGACGGTCGATCAGGCGCTGCAGTTTGCAGCCCCGTCTGGCGCATATGGGCAGTCGGTCAAGGGGCAGACCGGGCGCGTGGCCACACCGATGGGCGCGTGGCAGGTGGTCGGCACCACGCTGCGCGCAGCCAAGGAGGGCCTCGGCCTGACGGGCAGCGAGCGGATGACGCCTGCGCTGCAGGACCAGATCGGCATGTGGATTTATCAGAACCAAGGCCCCGGCGCGTGGGAAGCTTGGGGCAAAAGTGGCGGCGGCGGTAGCGGGTCGCGTAGCAGCGGGAGTGGCACGATGCCGATGGGATTGTTTGACATGCAGCAAGAGCCGCAGACCTTCGGGGAGCGCCTGCGTGAGGGTGTTCGGAGCGGTGGCTTGGTTGATGCCCTCGCGCTGGCCGCCAACAGTCTGCGTATGAACCCTGACCAGAACCTCGCACAGATCGTGCAGGCTCGGCAGGAACGGCGCGGCGAAGAGAAGACGAACAACCGCACGGCCCAGTGGCTGATGACGCAGAACCGCGCAGATCTAGCGCAGGCTCTGATGACTGGCGCGCTGGACGCGAAGACGGCTGTGGCGACGGCATTGCAGAAGCCGGACACGCCAAGCGTCATGGAGGTTGGCGGCAAGCTGGTCGATGAAACGGGCCGTGTCATCTATGACCCGACTGGTGGTGCCGAGCCAGTGCTGTCTGCAGATGAGCTATCTGGCCTGAACACGCTGCGGGACGACGCCACGCAGGCGACGAAAGAACTTTCGTTGATGCGTGATGCGTGGAGCAGCATCAACACGTTCTATCAGAACCCCGGATCTGTCAGCGACCGCGCACTTGTTATCGCATTTGCCAAGGTGCTTGACCCGACATCTGTCGTGCGTGAGAGCGAAAGCGCGGCCATTGCCAACTCTGGCAGCCTGAGCGCGGGCCTGCGGTCCACGCTTCTGAACACTCTGCAGGGCGGCGGCAATTTGCCTGATGACATCCGCAACGAAATTCTCAACCTTTCGCGTGAAATGTACGGCCAGAAACTTCCCAGCGTGCAACAGCAAATCCAACTGCTTCAGGACACAGCCGCACGGGCAGGCTTGCCGCCAGAACTTGTGTTCAGCGGCGACTTGACCGCTCCAGCGCAATTGCCAGCGCCGACCCCTACTGTCAGGACGCCATCATCGTTTATCCCGGCAGGGCCACCCGGAAGGATTTAAGGCATGGAACAGATCGAACTCAAGAACTCGCAGGGCAGGGTCATCGGCACTGTTAACGCTGCCGAGTGGGCAGCCATGCCACAAGCCGACCGAGATGCCTTCATGGCTCAGTTTGAGCCAAAGCCTGAGCGCGAAACTGAAGCGCCAACCCAACGAGGTCGCGCGATTGCCCAAGGTCTTTCTTTGGGTTTTGCAGACGAAATCTTTGCTGGGCTGCGCGCTCCCTTCGGCGAAGGCTCACTGGGCGAAAACTACGGGAAGGCTTTGCAGCAAGAACGGGACGTGCTGAAGCAATATCGTCAGGACTATCCGATCAGTTCTGCGGCGTATGAGGTCGGTGGCGCAATCCTGCCAGCGATCTTTACGGGTGGCGCGGCTGCCCCGGCAGCAGCAACCCGTACGGCTGCGGTTCTAAGCGGCCTTGGGCGTGGCGCACTTAGCGGTGCAAAATTTGGCGCGGTATATGGCTTCGGAAGTGGCGAAGGAGACGTGCTTGGCCGCGCTGCCAATGCGGGCGTGAACGCGCTAATTGGCGGTGTCGGTGGCGGCGTTCTAGGTGGCGTCGGTGGCGCGCTGAAGGGTTCTGGCGGCGCTTTGGTGGACTGGGTCCGCAACAAGGCAGGCAATCGCTTGGCTGGTGTTGTTTCGAGAGAAGTGCAGCGCATTGCCGAGCAGGGCGGGATGACCGCAGACGAAGTTATCGCTGGCGTCGCAGAGGGCCGCATTATGGCCGAAAACCGCACGCTGGAGAGCATGATCCGCAGCTTCTACGCGGAGGGCGGCCCGGCGGGCGCGGAAATCAAGCGCACGCTGACGGCACGCCCCGGTGAGACGCGTGCGGCGGCAATGGAAGAGGTCCAAGGCGCGCTGGGAAGCCCCGGCAACCCACTCGCCAACAGGCGTGCCAGCGAAGAACTGACAAGGCGGGCAGAAGCAGAAGCGTATGAGCGCGCGCTGACCTCCAACGGAGTTGACCTGCCTGCGCCTCCCCAGATTGTCGCGGCGCTGGAGGATCTTGCCATCCGCACGCCTGCGGCCCTGAGAGACGCGGCAGAAGTCGCCCGCGTGCAGTACGGCGTCAAGCCATTCTTTGAGGTCGCAGAAGACGGCTCGGTGGCGTTTGCGCGGGCACCAACGCTCCGCGAGGCAGAACTGACATACCGCAGCCTGCGAGACATGAAGGGCGCGGCCTACACTGGCGGTCGCGGAACCCTCGGCGGCGCGCTTGGCGACGTGGCAGAGGAATTGAAGGGCGAAATGGACGTGGCGTCGTCTGCGCTGGCGGCGGCTCGGGCTGAAGCTGCAGGCGTGCGTAACGCACGCGACGCATTTGTCGCTGGGCAGGAAGCAATCCGCCGCTCGCCGGACGAACTTGCCCTCATCATCAAGGACATTGAGGCGCTCGGCCCGGACGCTGTCGCGGCCTTCCGCGAGGGGATGCTTACGTCGATCCGCGCTGGCATGTCGAAGCCGAGCGCAGCGCCGGGCCTGATGCGGGGGCTGGCTGACGAGGAGACTGGAGCGGGGACTGCCTTGCGCCTTGCCCTCCCGCCCGGCCTTGCGCCGTCTGTGACGCAAAAGCTTGACGTCGCGGCCAACGCGCAGCGTGCATATCGCGGCATCGTTGAGGGGTCTCAGACGGCGCAGACGCAGATGGCACCCCGCGTTGGTGAGGCTGTAAACGTAGGGCAGGAGTTCGCCAGCGGCATGGGTGGTGACCTGATGGCATGGGCGCGCCTGATCGGTGGCGCTGCAGACAGACTGCGGCCCGGACTGTCCGACGCACAACGGCTGGAGGTGGCGCGCATTGTCCTGTCCAAAGACCCGGCTCTTGTGGCTCGCGCCCTGAAAGACGAAAGTGTCGCCGCGCAGCTTATGGATGCCACCGCGAAGGCCGTTGACATGGTTGTCCGCGCTGGCACACGCTCGGCCACGCCCGGCTTGAATTTGACGATCACAGGGGAACAGTAAGACAATGGCAAAGCGCGAAGAATACGGCCCCGACATCGAACTGGCGACCGATGAAGAGATGGAAATGGTCCTCGAAGGCTTCGAGGTCGAAGACGAGGCCGAGGATGACGACGGCGCGTTTAAGCCTCTGGACGAAGACCAGATCGAAAGCATCGTCGGCACAGCCATCGACGAGGCCGTCACCTTCATCGCCGACGAGATCGCAGACCGCCGCATCAAGTCGCAGCGGTACTTCAACGGCGAGGTAGATATCGGCGAGGAAGAGGGCCGCAGCACCGTCGTTGCTACCAAGTGCCGCGACACCGTGCGTGCCGTGAAGCCGTCGATCCAGCGCGTGTTCATGACGTCCGAGCGCCCGGTGGAGTTCATCCCAAGCGGCCCGGAAGACGTGGCCAGCATGGAGCAGGCGAGCATCTACGCCGCCGCCAAGTTCCGCCAGAACAACGGCTTCCAGATCCTGCGCGACGTCACCCACGACGCGCTGGTGAGCATCACGGGCTTCACCAAGGCCTACTGGGCCGAGTACGACAACCCCAAGGTCTACGACTTCACCGATCTGGACGAGGCGCAGTATCAGGCCATCGAAGCCTCTCCGGGGGCCGAGATCGTGCGCGTCGAGCAGCGGCCAGACGAAGAGACCATCCGCATGATGCAGGAGCAGGTTGACGCGGCTCAGGCGATGGCAGAGCAGGCCGCCGCTATGGGCCAGCCCGTCGATCCTTCGCAGCTTCCGCAGATGCCAGCCGAACTGCCCCAGCTTTACGACGTGCGCGTCATCCGCCGGAACCCGTCCGGCAAGCTGTGCATCGACACGATCCCGCCCGAGGATTTCTTCGTTGACCGCAACGCTCGCAGCGACGAGGACTTCTACGTCATCGGCCACCGCACCGAGATGCGCGCAGCCGACGTCATCGCTATGGGCATTGACGAAGACAAGGTCATGGAACTGGACAACGGCTCGACCGTTGACATGCGCGATCAGGAAGAAGAGGAGCGCCGCCGTTACCCCATCCAGCGCGATGAGGACGAGAACGCCGAAGACCCGTCCATGAAGAAGGTCATGATCTCGGAAGCCTACATGCGCGTGGACGTGGACGGCACTGGCATGCCCGTCCTGCACAAGTTCCTCATGGGCGGCACCGCGAACCGCCTGCTGTCCTATGAGCCTGTGGATGACCACCCCTTCGCTGGCTGGCACATCGACCCCGAGCCGCACACCTACTTTGGTCGTAGCCTCGTTGAGATCATTGAGCCTGACCAAGACGCAGCGACGGCTGTGACGCGTGGCATACTTGACAACGTGATGATGACCAACAACCCGCGCACCGAGGCCGTCAAGGGTCAGGTCGAGATGGACGACCTGCTGAACAACGAGATCGGTGCCGTCGTGCGCGTCAACCAGCCCGGCATGCTGCGCGATCTGACCGTCCCCTTCGTCGCTGGCCAGACCCTGCCCGCGCTGCAGTACATCGACCAAATGGTTGAGATGAAGACGGGCGTCACCCGCGCCAGCATGGGCCTCGACCCCGACGCCCTGCAATCGACCACCAGAGCCGCCGTGACGGCCACTGTGAGCGCCGCTGCGGGCCAAGTCGAGGTGATGGTATCCAACCTCGCCTACACGGGCATGCGCCGCCTCTTCCGGCAAATCCTGAAGCTGATGGCCAAGCACAGCACCAAGGC
>Ga0181344_1000565_pt1 | contig 14517 bp, 6 predicted proteins | sample Su13VDMLBDD_FD_130098 | JGI IMG/M metagenome (GOLD analysis project Ga0181344, IMG submission 130098) | Freshwater viral communities from Lake Michigan, USA - Su13.VD.MLB.D.D | ecosystem: Environmental > Aquatic > Freshwater > Lake | place: USA: Michigan | collected 2013-07-15
GAAATAGCCGCCAAACAGATAGAACACGCCGGATACATTACCAATTTCATTCGATTGAATGTTGCCTATTGAGTAAACATCACCTGCTGTATAAGAAATCGTGATAGGATTATTGTCCTTGTCCACAAGTGTGGCAACTTTTGTTGATCCATTATATGTTCCAATGTAAGCACCTAGACCTTTTCCAATTGAAGAGATACCTGTCAGGCTTCCACCAACAATATAGAATGGCATACCAACATAATAACTATTGGTTGATGACGCTTTACTATTCAATGTAACAGAATTTGTGCTTGAAGCAGTCGAACCTAATGATCCAGAATAGTGTGTCGAAGATGCTAAAGTTCCAGTAGCTGTACTTGCAACATAAGTTCCGGTTGTGTTGAATGTTCCAGCAACTACTGTTCCTGTTGAATAGATTGTCGTGGCTCCATCATCTACAACATACAGTCTTGTTGTTGTGGAAGTTTTCTTGTATACATCCAAAACTTTACCGGTTTTGATGAAGCTGCCAGCCGAAAGATAACCAATAACATCACCTGGTTGGAATGTTCCTGTCACACCGGTCAATTCAACAATATTTGGATTCTTAATCAATCGTGTGACGCGCTTTTCATCAAAGAAAGCATTCAATGTGGTATTGAACAACAAATTGGTTGCTCTAAATTGAATTTGTTGTGCGCGAATGTATGGTAAAATGCTGACATTGGTTACATATTCACCCTTTTGTGAATATGATTCGGCATAATTTCCATAATACTTATTGCGTGTATAACCCGTATAGTTTGTCGTCGTCGTTGTTGTTATATAACCCTGTGTATCACTACTTACTTTCTTATATGAGGAACCAGGAATATTTTGCCAATCACCAACTTGCAATAGATTTTGCTGATTGACCGCTTTAAATGTTCTGAGTGTCGGATCAATAAACAATAAAGACGGTTGAGTTTCCGTATCAATCCAGTTGTCCATTGGAGGTGTCATGTTCATTGTACCCTCAATGTTTCTAACCGAGAACGCATTTACATCAACATCTCGGCTAGCCAACTTTTGAATAACAAGTGGTGTCTCTGTATATTGTAGAGAAATTATGTTTGTTCTACCATACTGGTGCAACTTATAACCCAAAGAAGTTTGTGTGGCAGCCGAGAGTTTTCCATAGTTCACACCATCAAGTGTGACACTATTTTGCAGTTGATAGTTTTTAACATCCTGAGCTGGAGCCAGTATACTCTTGTTCGTATTAATTGATGCGCTGAAGTCCGCATTATATGTGTCTGCAACCGAGAATGTCGAGAAGTCATCAACAAGAATACCGTTCTTGAAACGGTTCAAGCCCAGACTATCTTGAATCTGTAAGCTACTTGCATTCTGTTCCAACAAATTCAGAGCAGTATAGTATTCCAAGTTATTCAAGCGGTCTTGAATATTTGTAATGTCTTTCATCTGCCAGTTCTTGTGTAGAACGGGCTTGATAGATAGGTTTGGAATAACATCCGTTGTTTCACCAGGAACATAAGCAGTATATGGATCCAAATATAGTTTAGCCAATACCAGACCTGATAATGGTGTTGGTGGCTCAATTGGATTTATTGATGGTGTACCTTCAAGAATTTGGAAATTCGACTCTCTTGTCAATAACAACAAGTCGGTTCTTCCCAAATAATAAGAATAATCATTTGTAAAGTTTGAAGAATTTTGCGGTAACAGAACACCATAAAAGTTGCTTGTTGATGGTGTAACGCTATAACGGTATTGAATGGTAGACTGTGCGTTAATTGCAATCGGTCTGAAGTCAATACAATCTCTTAGGTTGTATATTGTACCATCAGCACTTACATATGAAGGAATTTCTTCAAATGTTTCGTTGATATATGATTCTTTGTTATAGTATCCGTCACCGCCTGCTGTGGAATAATAATCAAATAAAATCCACAGTCCGGCTGGTTTGATATACCCAGGTTTCAAAGATATGGATGCATGACCATAGTAGCCATCTCTTTGACCATTATCGAAGTTATAATAACTTGTTACATCGTACAATGAATTGGTCAACATTGAAAGCGTGGGTGTAGCACCTTTTGGATCAATGATTTTTACGATTCTCTTAACATCAGAAACATATAGGTTTTGTGTAGAACCATAGCCAGCAATTGCTGTGTTGGAGTTGATATAGATTTGTCCTTTGGTCAAATCAATCAATGTATTACCAATTGTTGCTGTTGCACCGGAGATACCCAAAGCGGTTGTGTTTGCTTCGACTAATGTTTTTTGTTTCAATACCAAACTTGTATTGTCTGCGTTCGTAATTGAAACTTTAACATAAACATCAGCAATGAAAGGTGTTAGGTCTGTTGCTGTTAGTGTTGCAGTTTGTTTGTTGGCCGCAACAACAACTGTTCTTGTCGGTGAATTGGTGAAATTAACGATATCACCCTTTGTTAGACCACTCGACAATGGATCACGAACAATTACAACAAAGTTTTCTCTGATTGATTCAGCATCTTCTGTAGCACCGGTTCTGACATAATTAAATACAGAAGTGCCGGTTGTCAATGTTATAATTGAACCGGATCCACCATCAGATGTTGCTGTTATACCTCTTTGAATTTTTGTTGAACTATAAGAAGTGTCTGTGATGGAAGAAATGTATGGGTTGCCAACTTGGAAAATAAGTTGTGGTTGTTGTGCATCAATGAGTTGTGTATCGCCAGTATTAATTTGGTTAGACTTACTTAAATCGTTGATTGCTGCTGTACCAAAAATTGCAAGGTTAGAACTTGTTCCTGTACCCGCACGAACGACACACTCAATGTCTTTGATTGCAAACTTCAAAGACACATTTGATGAAGATGTGGGCACTACACTAAATGGTACATCTAGTGTTGCTGTTTTCGTTGTGCCGTTATATTGGGAAATATATCTTGTCTGTCCTACACCTGTACCGGAATCAATTGTTAGTGCAACACCAGTATATACGTTGTCCTTCAGGCTGAATTTGCCGTTAGTAGAACTATCGAATAGTGTTACTGTTGTTCCTGTTGCAGAAGAGACATTCGTGGATAATACATTGCCGGTAATACCATCAACAAACATTTTATAGACATATGATTTCGTATTGGAAGTCGATGTAAAGGAATCGTACTCTAATCCACGAATGAAACCTTGAGCAGCAACAGTTGAACTGTATGCGGTTTGTGTTTGTACATTAACGTTTGCAACGCCGCCGACGTGGAAATCAATTGTCGATAATGAAGTTGCATCAATTATACCGCTGTTTGCACCAAGCAAGGTGTTAACATAGAAGTAACTGCCGTAGGATGGTGTTACAATGTTATTGTTTACGTTCGAAGTTGTTCTGGCTCTATTGGCATTAATTGATAACTGTGATTGATTCTGTACGCGATAACCCTGAACATATGCTAGACCTGGACCGATGTTAATCAGATACTCTGAAGAACCTGCTGGATCTGTATTGGCACTTGTTGTTAATGTAAATTCGTTGACGACATAATCACCGTTTGTTTCATAAGTTCTCTTTGCAAAGTAGTCGTCAATTGCCGAGTATGCTGTTCCGGAAACTTGTTTGACAATAGTTCCGTTTTGAACTCGGACCAATTCAATAAAACTTTGGTCGGTAGGTGTCGTTGTTGTAATTGATTTTGTTGTTAGTTCCAAATCAATTGTATATCTGTCTGCACCTGGTGCTTGATAGTTTGTGGCGCCGACGGCTGGATCCAACAGGGAAGGGTCACTTACATAGTCGCTAACATACTCTGAAATTTCCAAACCTATTCGGACATTTGGAGTATTACTATACTTACTCAATATGATAGTTTGTGGTGCAACATCAACAAAGTTTCCAATTGAGAAACGATTATATGTTCCGTCTGGATTTTGCGTGGAGGAATAGTCGTAGCCGTTTACAATGTAGAAAATACCATTAGAAACGGATGCTACTGAAGATGGACCGGCAGCATCAGCAGCAATTGATTGTGCGTATGTGGAAGAGGATACTGAAATAACATTCGCGCTATTTGCGAACTGTTGACCGGAGAAGTATTGCAGAACCAATGTTGGTGGATCAGATGCTGTTGCTTCTTCTGTTGCAATAACTTTGGCAATGATTAGTTCTGTATCATCAGTAACAATTTGATTTAGAAAGTCGGCAGCAACAACGTCAACATCATTGTATGTTGAGTTAAGTTTTAGATACTTAACATTCAAATCTAGAGTTACATTTCCACCTTTGATTGGGGTATTTTGCTTGAAGAAATGGTCAGCAAAATTTGAGATTTGATTCTGTAAAATTGTCTGAGATTGTGTCAACTCGCGTGCCTGTACTGCACGACCAGGTCTAAACAAAACTCTATGGAAGTTTTTGCCTGGGTCAAAATCATCGTAGTATGGATCTACATTGAAATTAATCATTTTTGTCCTTTAGTATCCTAAAACTAATCTAAATTGTTCTGAGCCGTCAGCATTTCTCTGTACAGGCGATCTATTTTCCAAATAAATTACGAAGCCAGAGTTTTTAATAAATGAAGGTGTTTGTTGTTGCAATACAACACGCGCAGTACCGCTTGTTTGACCATAAATTAAGCCGCTATTATTGGCTATACCATTGGTATTTATTAGCTTTACCGTATTGAATGCGCTATCAAAGCTCAAAACAGTAGCAGTAAATGTTGCATCTTGTATCAAGCCGTTTGGTGATTGATAAACGATTTCATCAGGCACATAAGTACCAAAGCCGGCTGAGACTATAAAATCTGTTGTCGTCTTATAAGAGACAGCATTGGCTAAAGCATAACCTGTACCGTAAATTGCATATGGATCGACTACTACACCCAACTGCCTGAAGTCAATATCTGTGGGCAAGTTTCCAGATTCACCCTTGTCGAATTGGCCTGTCAACATAATATGTCGAGCACCTAATTCGGAAACTGGATTGAAGCCGTGGCCACCAATTGGTGAAACAGGAGAATTAGCAGTAGCGCCTGAGCCAATTGCACTTGAAATTATTACATTAGCATATGTGTAATTGTATCCCGTATTGGCTACCAATATATCTGTTATGGTATTACCGGAAACAACTGCATTGGCACTTGCAAGGTAACCATCGCCTGTTACTGTTACAGTAATGACAGCATTAGCTTCGTCGTATCCAGAGCCGCCGTTTGTGACATTAATAACTTCAATGTCGCCGGTACCAGCAAAAGAAGATACAGGATTTGGTATAGTGTTGCCAACTGGTACTGGCATCCATGAGGAGTCCATAAACTTCAGTTTGTTACCCGAAGTAATTGTGTACATGAATTTCCACTTATAGTTGTCTGCACCCTGGAAGATTTGGTTTGCGTTAAATGTTCCTGGCTGGAAGTAAGGCTCTACTGTCGATGGAGTATTGTTGTCATTCCAGAGACATTTGAAAACTTGGTCATACCGATTTTTAACATAAAAATATTTGGCAATCGTACCATCTTCATTCAGTTCAAATATATTAACCTGGTCGGAGTACGCATCGTAAGTTGTTCCGGAGGTCCAGTCAATACGAGGAATCACAGGTGAAATGTCGTTTGTTCCAATTTTTTTGACAAAGAACATATTTCTGAAAACATAATTCAGATAAGATTGCGTTTGCTCCGGTGCTGGTGGAACTTCATCGACTGGCCATGCATCCACTTTCGAGAGGAAAGCGTAAAGTGTACCTAAAAAATTGCCTGTCGTGGCAATTGTGGAACTAGGTGCATAATAATTCAATCTAAGATTGTATACACCAGAGTTGTATGTTAAAATACCTGTATTTGATGGCATAATTTATTACCTATTAACCGTGTTGTATTGCTACAAAAGTATTTGCATTGTCACCATCAATACTGAAATACCTCAGATAAGCTGAACTTGTTGCAGGAATCGTAAATGTGGTGGCATTTTCGGAAGAATTGGTTGCTGTGCATCCGTGTGTAACAGTTCTATTTGTGCCGCCTGTGTTTGTTAACCACACTTCAACAACTTTACCTTCCACATAATTTGAAAGTGTTATGGTACAATCTGCGGCCAAACTTGCTTTAATCAATGATGTTGTTGAAAAATCAATTGTAAAGGCCGTTTGTGAACCAGGGAGAATCGTTGGTACATAAACGAAACCTTTTTCTGGTTTAACTGTTCCAGTAAATTCGATTGTGTTCGCATTGAATGATGCAATCTCTTGTACAGTATTGGATCCATTTGCAATGTTATAGAAAATAATTTTGGAACCACGTGCAGAGTCTGTGTAGTTTTCTGTTGCAACAATATCAATACGTGCAACACCAAGTGGTGCAAAACCTGTCGAACCCCATCCGTTACCAGCAACACGCATCAAAATATCATTGTTTTGTGTGGCTGTTGGTGACACAACTGTACCACGACCAGTACGTCCAGCCATTACAACATAAGCTGAACCGTCTGTACTGAATGAATCATAAATGATACGAGAAGGCGTATTTGCCTTACCTGTAACATGCAACATTGTTCCCGCTTGTGATGGTGTTTGTACTGTTTCAGTAGCTCTGATCGTCATCGCAGCCTCGGTGGCACCAAATGTTGAGTTTGCCAATACGAATGTTCCATTAACAAAACCGTCACCCGAGATATAAAAATCTCCTGCTGTCAATACACCATTGGTGTTTGCGAGTGCGTTATTGGCCTTGTCGAATGCCGACTGTGCAAATGTATTTACTGTTGCAATGTTGGATGTAATTCTAGTATTGATTACCGAATTAGCCGAATCTGCATTGGCACTAATTTCACCACGCAATGTGGCTACATTAGCCGAAATTCTAGTATTGATTACCGAATTAGCTGAGGTTGAATTAGCAGTAATTTCACCTCTCAGAGTTGCAACGTTGGCTGCAACCAAAGAGTTGATTGATGGTGAAAAAATACCCGAAGTGCTGATGTAAGAAACGATATTTTGCGATTCAATTCCACCAACAACAAAATTAATACGCGCATCAGAACTTGCGGTACCTAAAATTAGGTTGCCCTGTGAATCATTTGATTCAACATACAGATAACCATCATGTGCCTTTGTGGCCGAAAATGTTGGATCATTGTATGTTGATCCGTTGATTCCCATGTCAATAAAATGTGAGCCGTCATCACCATCATTTGCTGTTGCAACAAAATCGGATGAACCTGCTCCCTGTTGATTTCTAACTACAACTTGCAAATATGAAGCTGAATTTCCCGTGAATTGGCCAACAGCATTCGCATAAACGATATCATTATTTCCAACTTCAAGGTTGTTGTTTGAATATAAACCTTGTGCAAGGGTAGTCAAAGTCAATTGACCCGTATAATCTCCAGGAAGATCAACTCCAACCAAAATCGTGTTAGCCGTATTTGGTTGTAGGCTAGTGATGTATGGTAAATCGGTAATTTTTACTGTTGCCATTTGATTAAATTCCTAGTGTTATAACTTCGTTATCTTGTGTAATCAAAACATCTCCATTTTCCGTTATCAAATATGGTATTCCCGGATCACCCAAGAAATTATATATGTTGATGTTTGTTGATACCAGGTTTCTTCCGATCCAGACATTCGCATTATTGGCTGCAAAAGTCGGTGCCGGAGTTACAAAGATCGCATTGTTGGAATAGCTTACATATGTAATTGTTCCAGTATAATCGCTTGCTGCATTCGCATAGACACGAATTTGGTCACCAATGAAAGCAAGGTCTTGTAATTTGTTTTGTGTATTGCTCCACTCACCATTGTTTACAATGTCATATTGATCTGTGATTGCCGTAATATTTATCTGTGTATTGGATGATCGTGTATTAGCAAACGCAACATTCGCAAATCTCAAGAACACATTATCAGATACCGTCACAGTATTGGAAGTAAAGTTTACTGATGTTACTGTCGAGAACAGATTTGGACCGTGTGTGTTCGATACGGAAATAATTGTATTTACATTGATAAATGTGGCAATGTTTGCACCAACCAATGCGTCAAACTTGATAATGTTATTACTTGGATTAGAGAAGGTTGCATACACAGTTGCATTTGAACCTGCGGAACCTGTATAATAAGATAATGGAAGCGAATTTGATTTAAACGATTCGCTATTTACATTGATTGATGCAGTAGATTTCAGCGCATTGATGGGTATTACTTTTGTTCCTGCTGGATGTAGTAACTTATATAATGCATCCTGATATGCATCAAATGATTTTTGTACAATCAAATCATATGTAAAGTTATTATTGTTTTCATCTTCAAGAACTTGGAACGAACTTGGGAAACCATCATCTTTAAGATATTGTCCGTTGCCAACGATTAGACCATTCAAGAATCTGGCCGTTGCTTGAGCAGCACCGTTACCATATGTTCTGATGCCGTTTCTAAACAAATAGTTGCCCGAATCGTCTAGTGTGTCGTATGTGTTCGCCAAATCAATATAAAGGTTTGGCAATGATGCACCACGATCCGTTATCTTTAACTGCAAATTTGTTTTGGTATTGGAGGTATAGTTGTAAGTTCTTAGGATGTACTTTGTTAATAATGGATTTGCATCGGTACTCAGAATTTTTATAGAATCCACATTCGCTCTAAACACCGCAGTATTTAAATTGGCTCCCTGATAAATGATATCACCGTTCATCGGCAACTGTGCAAGAGTTAAGTTAGCCACAACAAGATCACGAACCTTCAAAGATATATTTGGAGCAGAAACATAGTCCTCTCCATAATTCTCAACAATAAATGAAGTGATTGCTCCGATACCTCTTTCATCTGGTGTAGAAGAAAGTTCTGCGCCGGCACCAAGAACCTGATTAACTCTTAATACACCACCAGAGCCACCTGAAGTGGAAACATTCAACGAAGGCAAACTATCCATTCTATAACCGAAACCACCCAATGGATATCTTGTTACTGCACTTGTTGTATTTGAATAGACATATGTTGCTGAAACAATACTGCCAGTTGCGTTTACATTTACATACGCATTGGCACCAACGCCGCCTGCACCATTATTGAATGTAATAATATTACCGTTTGCATATCCAGTTCCAGGTGTAACAATTTCAATTGGACCCAAGATGCCAAGAGAAGCAAGTTTACCTTTTTTCTTTAAGCCTGCGACGGGTTCAGTATCAGTTGTATCGTATAGCGAGTCAGCTATAACGGCGGGAACACTTGTGTAGCCGCCGCCTCCATTGTTTACGGCTACAGCCGAAATAGGATATGTTGCAAAGGCTGTAAAAGAAAATGCATTTGCTAAAGTGCAGTTCGCATTGGCTGAAGTGTTTGCAGTAAAGAATGAATAAACTCCACCAATTTGTGTTGCCTGTGCAGTCGTGGAAAAATAATCTTTTGGAATAAAAGCAACATTAATTAGACCAGCTGGATCAACAGAAGAAACATTCGCTATTGCGCCTGAACCGCCGCCGCCGATAAATCTAATTTGTGTATTTGGATCTTCTCTGTAACCATATGAGCCGTCTACAACACCCACCGAACTTATAGAACCGGAAGTTGTTTCTAAAACATATGCTTCAGCAGTTATAGGACTAGCTGTATCCGGATTTAATCCACCATAGAAAACAACTGGATCACCAGAGTATGTTGCACTTCTACCGCGATACAATTGACCGCGTTTCTTTGGATTAATTTGAACAGAAGAAATTGAACCAATAACTTTGGCAGAAAGTTCGGATGATCCTACTGTGCCCTCAGGAACAACTTCACCATCTTTAAAATATAAAGTTTGATTGTTGTTATCGACAACACGGACAGTTTCACCAGATTGAAAAACTCGCTCAATGTTTGAAATGTATACTTCAATTCTTGTGCCAGAACGAATACTTCTCTCGATTGTTGCAATAGATTTTGATGTTTCTCCGAACAATCTCAAATTATCAATTGAAAGAAATTGAGAATCTTCAGTATCAAGTTTCAAGCTCTTTGAAACATACCATTTTCCGTCGGATGCTTTGAAAACAACATCGCGTGTTAAGAAAATATCCGCATCAGAATTGTAGAGCGCACGAAAAAGAAACTGATAAGACGCTGGTGTACCCTTTGATTGATATAGTTCTCTCGCAATCTTAATCAGCTTTGCTTTGTCCGTTAGTACATCAGTTGGAAAGTTGGGAAGAAAATCATTGAAATAATAATCAATAAATTTATTATATGTTTGGCCCGGTTCAACAGAATCTATGTCAGTATAGCTGTATAGACTTTGCGATCCATAAATTGCACCTTGTTTACCTGAGCCAATGTTTTGTTGTTCCATCCATTCAAAGTATGCCTGTAGGAATGCAACAAATGTCTGATAATTTGCATCAGACCGGATAAATTCAGGTAACTGGTAAGGTACTCTGATTGAGGTTTTGTGTGCAATAGTATTGGCTGTCATTATTGTGTAGCTGAAACTGTTACTGTAATTGCATCAGGATCAAATTGGTCTAATGCTATTATTCTATTGAAGGTAGACGACACAATTGTGGAATCTGGTACAACAGATACAATAAATTGACCCAAATCATTATTGATTGCTATTGGTGCAAAGTCTGTCAATGTCACAAGGCCAGACTGATAGTTTATTGTGCCAGCATTGTTGTTCAAAACTTGTTTGACATTATTGAGATAGTAATATGTTCTGAGTGTACCAATAGAACCTTCTAAAACTGGCACAGCGTATGCTAGAGCACCTGTCGAATCGCCATCTGCATTAGTGATCGTTACAACTGCTTGAGTATAATTGTAACCAGGATTTGTTACAACAATACTGTTGAGGCGTCCTGAAACCATAACAGCATATGCTTCTGCACCTGTTCCATCTCCCGTGATTGTGACAGTTGGTCGTTTCGTATAAGAATAACCCTGATTCAATACATTGATTGAAGCAACGCCGCCGACTGTAGTTGGCACTTCTTCAAAAAATACACCAGTTCTTATGTTATTTGCAGAGTTCACATCTAATGTGCTAAAATCTGGATAACTTGATACGCCTGCGTTGAAGTAATTTCTCTTGAGTGGTACACCAAAGTTGAGATAGTATGTTGTCTTTGTGCTTAAAGATGGGTAAAACTTCTTTTGCAAACGAATGTTTGTTTCATTTGTAATGATTGCTGGGTTTGCATTTTGTATTGAATTGGATAATTCAGGAGTTTTAAATGTCGAATTGAAGGTATTTAATGTGTTAGTTGCAAAAGTATTGATTGAATTTATGACAGCCTGTTGAACTTGACCACCACTTAATGTAGTTTTCTTTGGATCATACAAAACTTTGACATTTATTTTTACAAAGTTATAATCTGGATCAACAATTGTTGGTACAACAGTCAATACCGAAATAGGTTTGATAACATCAGTAATGATTTTTTCTTTTTGTGATGGTGTCAGGGTGAAACCACCAGAAGGTTTAATAGCACAGAAAATTTGACCATAAACCGGAGGAACATTCTCTTCACCACCCCAAACAGATACTGAATCTACTGGGAAATTACTTGTGTTGTTCTGAATCAGATAGATATAATCTTCTTTGGTAACGGCGCGACCTTGAGCGGCAAATGCTTTTGGTGCAGAATATTTAATCGAATCAATTGTTTCTTTGTCTGCACCTTCTGAAGCAGAGGTGATTGCTTGAGTTACTGTATTTGAGAAGCCGCCGACTGATTCGGTAATAGTGAAAGAGTTCGCACCAAAAGCAGCAGTACCACTTGTTGTGATATAAGAAACATTCACGACATTATTATTTGTCAATGCTTTACCCAAAATGCCATCACCAAAATAAATTTGATAGAAACCGTCCATACCTTCTTGCAAGAAGAAAACTTGGCTGGTTGGTGAAAGATTCAGATAGTCGGATGCTTGAACATAAGTTTCGAACGCAAGGTTTGTAGAAGATTCTTGAACAGTTACTGTCAATGTTCCGGTATCAATGTTTGTGTCCTGCAATGTGAAGATTGCTTTTGGGTTTGTCGTCGCATTATATGTGTAACTATATGTTGAATCTAAACCTTGATAGATTTCCAAGCCATTGAAGATCGCTGTATTTGCTGTGACATTAACTGTCGTTGCATCTTTCGTGACAAAATTATAGTTCTCACCCTCAATTGCTTGTGAGATAAATGTGGTAAATTTTGGCATCGTCAAAGTGGATGTGGTCACACCATAAACGACAACATTAACAGTTGCCATTGGTGCCACGGCCGACCTTGGAATATAGTTCAACAACTTCGCATGGGAAACAACAGAACCTCTCTGGACCGAAGAATCCAGGAACATTTCGTTGGCCACCATGTTTAAATAGTATGCATTATATTGTGTGTTATAGGCTAACAGATCCAATAGAATGGATAAAGATGAGCCATCAAAATTATAATCTTGAAGTGTGTTTTGTTGCTGTAAGAATGTCTTTAGACTGTTCTTGATCGAACCGAAGTCTAAGTTTGTGATTTGTAGACCTGAATTGGCTGAAGCCATTATCTTGTCCTCTCAAGAATTAAATTGATTGCAGTTGGTTCTACGTTGTTTCCGATGAAAAATCGTAGAGACACATCGTATGAATTGTTATCGGGGTCAGCAGAAACCAAAATACTATCAATTCTTGCCCTCGGTTCAAAGTTTTCAATAACAGTTTGAATTTCAGTTCTCAAACTTTGAGCCGTCAGGAAGTCAATCGGCTCAAAAAGCATCATTTCTATTCCGGAACCAATACCTGGCTGAAATGGTCTTTCATAGTTCTTTGTTAGAAGCAAATTTCTGACGGAACGAATCACGGCCATCTCATCATAACTCAAAGCGATATCATTTCTACCAGGTATTCTGGTAAAAGTGAAATCTATATCCGAATATCTTTTAGTTAGTGTCTGTGCCATTTTATTATTTATCTTTTATCTAGGAGCAAAATGACTTTTTATAACTCAAGGACCAGCTCGAAAAAATTCTGGGGCCGGAACAGGATTTTCGAAATTTGTCAAAGTCTTTCTTTTAGTTTTTCTGAACCAATCAAATTATATAATTCTTTTTCTGTGTCTCCGGGACGAGTAAATCCTTTGACCGAATTATAATCGTTCATCACGGAACGAGTATTTGCATAGTAATTCACATCGGTAGTCACGGATGTATTAATAAATGTGTTCATTGATAACATATCACTCACAATATTAGATGCATCATTTGAAGTTAGTGTGTTACCATACGCATTTATTAGAGCTTTATCGTTAGTGAGTGTAATAATGTAAGAATCCAGGGTATTTCCAGTATAAAGTGAGCCAAAATTACCCATCATAACTGCGTTATTTGAGATTCCGTCACTTTGGTACACGATATATGTCAATGCTTTACCGACACCGATGCAATTCTCGAAAGTTGGAGCCTCAACATTATTTACATCCAAAGGTGTCACACCAGACAATCTATCGGTGTGCTGTCGGAAGCTAATAATCGAACCACTAACAAGTATTGAATTTGCATTGGCATAAATTGTTGCGAGATTTGAGTCGCCGTTCGCCGCTAAATTCTCAATATCAGTTATTAATGATATTAAAGTATTTGCATTGGCCGAAACTGGATTGACATAATAATTACTTACATTGCTATTTGCAATATCTTCCATCTGCCAGGTTAACAATATCGGAGGCAAATTGGCCAAACTATTTTGTGTGCTTTCAGAAAAAGCAATCGTGTTATTCGCCATCGAGGCAGGAAAACCCAATCTATCAAAAATACCTATTCCCATAATATATTCCTTTTAAACCATTGGTAAAACTGAAGGTGTCGTCGGACCAAATTTTGCAAAATGAAAATGTGTGTCAAATATTGCCGTATTAACTAGATCCGTCATCAAAACAGAACTCATAATACCAAAATTGCCTATGGGTGCCGACATAGCAATCAAAGCATCAACCGACATAGCGGAGAATATATTTCCGATAGACATAATTTGACCTGGTACTGCTACAGGTGTTGCTGGTGTTGGAAAGCCAACGGAAATGCCGCCCGTTGCGGTAACAAACCCCAAATAACCAGCACTCATTCCTGTTTCTGCGTCCACTCGACCCTTTGAATACATCTTCTGAGCGACAATTTCACCCTCTACGTTGAAATCGGATTCAACATAAACACCGTCGGCCGCAGCCAATGTCATTGCACCACCACCAAATGAAGCGCCGGACAATATTTTCAAGTCGTTTTTAACTGTCATGCTTGCAGTTTGTTCGACAACCTGCGTAAAATTACCTTTGACATATAGTTCGTAATTTCCGTCAACTTGCTCGACTTTATCACCCTTGACATTGATATATGCATCACCTTCTATGGTGACAGAACAGTCACCTTGAATAAGAACATTGTTATTTTGTACGGTGATTACATAATTGTTTCCGTATACTTTATGCACTTCATCGCCGTTCGGATGCATTTCAATAAATGTGCCGGTTCTGTGTGTTAGTCGAACTCTTTCTCGACCTCTGCTGTCATCCATTTCAAACAGGTGACCAGAAGCCGATTGCGTC
>Ga0181344_1000566_pt1 | contig 14508 bp, 7 predicted proteins | sample Su13VDMLBDD_FD_130098 | JGI IMG/M metagenome (GOLD analysis project Ga0181344, IMG submission 130098) | Freshwater viral communities from Lake Michigan, USA - Su13.VD.MLB.D.D | ecosystem: Environmental > Aquatic > Freshwater > Lake | place: USA: Michigan | collected 2013-07-15
CCGTCCGCCTTGGCTGTGTCGCAGTAGTAGTCGAGCCGGTAGACGTTGTCCTTGTGCGGCTGGATGCGTGCGTCCAGGTACAGGTAGACGTTGGTCTGGTTGTAGACGTAGGTGCTGACCGAGTAGCCAATGAGCACGTCGTTGGTCACGTCCCACAGACGCAGTCGGGTGCCAGTAGTGCTGTGGAATGGGCTGATGACCTTCACCTGGTAGGCGCCGGCGGCCACCTTGAAGGTATTGCTGCTCAGATCCAGGATAAGGCTGTTCGGATCGCTGCGCAGGGTGTTGAGCGTCCGCGGTGTCCAAGTCGTCGCAATGGACGCACCACCGCTGACCCCGGTTGCCTTCTGATCCTGAATAGTGGCGATCTTCAGCGTGAGGCTGTCGACGTCCTTCCGGAGCTTGTTGATCAGGCTGGTGCTGGTCTGGCTATCGTAGCTCATTGTTTGGCCTTACGTCGAAGGATGCGTTGGGCCTCGTCAAGGCTGCTGGCGATGCCTATCAGGCTGCCTGCGGGGCCGTAGAGGCGAAGGGAGCCCTTGGTCTTGCCCGGGAGCGCACGGTAGCCGCCCTGGAAGCTGTAGGCGCCGGGCATGGCGGAGTCGGGGGAGGGCATAAACCGGAAGTCTTGGGGATTGCCGTACACCGGGTTCTTCACGAACACCGTGTTGCCGACGCTGAAAGACTCGGAGCCACCAGTGACGGGCTGATCGGTGCGTTTGTCGTAGAAGTAGGAGTGCTTTTTTGGGTCCATTCCAACCGGGGTCCACGTTTCAATATCCGATGGGATCGACCTGTCTTTGATTAGCCTTCCTTCAACCGTGGCAATCGGATGCTTTGCAGCCCTGCCTTCCTTGATCGCAACCGCACCCAGTTTGGATTCCTCGCTTCCTTCTTTTACGAAGAATCTTACAGGGCCAGAAAGGCGGACATTGGTGTCGTAGCCAATCCTGTCGCCCACATTTCCCGGGGTAGCAGGTTCGTGAATCGTTTGAACATATGTGCCCCTGTTCAGGAATGCAGGGATGTCGATGCGGACGCCAACAGGAGATCCTTCTGGAAGCGATTCGTGTTCACGCCAGAACGGTTGCTTTGATGAAGAAAGGGCAGCTCTAGCTTTTTCCTCGGTCGGCGGGTTGGCGAAGTCTACGTTGCTGCCCATCTCGCGCTGGATGGTGGCCGGCATGAAGCGCTGACCTTGAGAAGCCGGCCTATAAAACCGCTCAGAGATTGAGTAATCCTTGTTCTTGCCGGGTTTGTTTTCGACGAACCCAAAGCGCTTGTAGAACTTTTCGAGTCTTCCCTTTGATGTGGCTCCGAGTTCATCACTCGGGTTGACCCTGATTTGCAGCCCTTTGCTGTCAGCAAACTCTGTCAGATCCTGCATGAATGCAGTGCCAAGGCCTTTGTTCCGATTCGCTTTCTCGACCTCAATTTCAGAAGGCCTGATGTGTTCGTATGGAGTGCCCCTGCCCCGGATATCCGTCATATTGCGAACACCAAGAGAGTTCCAATGCTCTCGAAAACTATCGACGGTTTCGTAGCGTTTGGGTGCTCCTTGGCCTGCTTCGCCGGCGGGCATATACCGCTGGGCGCCTACTTCGCCGGCTCCGGCTCCGGCTGCACTCGGTCCCGCAGGTCCTCCCGGACTCCGGCCCGCATCAGGCCCGAGACCTGCCGCACCAGCTCCTCCATCGTCGGCTCCGGACCTTTGCCGGATCTGGGGGCGCTCTTGACCTTTGACTGAGAAGACATCGAAGACTCCTTTTGCATATTTTTCTGTGCGTTTTTCCGTCTCGGCGAACTTTTGCGCGAACTCAGGGTCGCCGTAAAGGTTTTCGGTCAAGAACTTTGCGGTGGCATCCAAGCTAGAATGTCCTACCGGCTCGTTCTTGATGATGTTCCAGGTCAGCCAATGGATGTCGAATGGCTGCGGCTCACGCCCCAGCATCTCCCGCAACCACGGGCTTTCCGCGGCGATCTTGCGCATCCCGTTTTCGATCAGGGAGTAGGCTGTCTCGGCCACCGTCTCGTTGTTGAGCATACCACCGATGACCTTGTAGGCTCCAGTCGTGTCCTCGGGCACACCGTTGCGGTCATATGCGAAAACCTCGGTGGAACCGCCTTGAGCCTTACGGGCTGCAGCAGCCTTCTCAAGGTGCGGGAACCACAGGTTCACCACCTGCCACCTGTCACCAACGAACACGTCATTGCGGGCCAGCGTTGCAAGAACGAACGAAAGCACCTTGTGCTTGATGCCGGCGCCTCCGAATCCCTTTTCGTTGAACTGTCGGCGCATCTGAGGACCAGTGAGGTCCGGGTTGTTGATGATGCTCGTCAGCTCATCCCATCGACCGTTCCACCGAGACAGCATCTCGTGGAAGGCGTTGGCGTTCTGGATGGCATTGCGTCCCACCGAAACGTCGGGGAACTCCGACATCTTGGTGCTGACGATTTCCTTCCACTGATCCTTGGAGAATTTGTAGCGCCCTTCCACCGAGTCCTCAATAAGGCGCAGGACTTTCGGCTCACTGGTCAACCTGGCCCATCCGGCCTCCTGATTGTACGGATCCAGCATCCGGGACAGAAGGCCCCAGAACATATGCAGAGCCACCATCTTGGATGGGATTTGACCCTGACGGGCAAGCTCATGGATGGGTTGCAACGCATTGAGGCCACCGACAGCCGACTTGACCAGCTCGGGGTTCCTTTGCAGACCGTCTTCGATGAACTTCCTGAAGGCGCCATTGTCCTGCACCCATTGCGCCAGCCGCAATGGAGCCGGAGGCACTGAGGCACGCGAACCATTCAATGCCCGGCTGTAGGCCTTGATCCATCCATCGGAATCAAGTCCCAGGGCTGGGCTGTCTTTGACCAAATCCAACGCAGCGTCCACCGCATTGAACATGGATGCGAACTTCTGCGGAGTGCCCGGGTTCAGGACGATCTTAGGCGATTTCGGGTCAGCAGGCTTACCAGTAAGCTCGGTGACCGCAAACTGTCCTTTGATCTCCGGCTGAGAGATTGAAATGGTCGATCTCAGCACGGTCGGATCATCAGTCAGCTCCTTCATAATTGCGGCCTTCGCCTTCTCTTTGGCCTCGCTGATCGAGAACGCCGAGATGGTTTCAGTCGCAGTCTTTTCACGCGATGGCTTGCCTGGCGTCTTGGTCTTATAGGTGTAGTCGAACTGGTACAACGAATTGACCGCACGCTGCCCTTTGACTGAACGGATGGCTTGTGTGGATGGCTGGCTCGGATCGGCTTCGGAGGCCGCCATGAACCGAGCGCTTACATCCCCCGCTTGTCGAACCGGCCCGAGTTCTTGCCCGCCTTCTTCTCGGCCTTGCGTGCGACCGACATTGCTATCGCCACGGCCTGCTTCTGCGGTTTGCCGGACTTCATCTCGCGCCGGATATTGCTGCTGACGGACTTCTGGCTGTAGCCTTGCTTGAGTGGCATAATCTTTTTCTGCTTTGAGTTTTGCTTGTCCTTCGGTGTCGAAGATCCCGGCGGTTGATCCATCGGGGCCATACAGGCGGAACTTCCCGCCCTTCGACAAGATCCGGTAGCCGCCCACCAGGTCGCTCTGGACGCTGGTCTCACCAACCTGCTCGGCAGGCTGGAAGTTGAGCTGGGTGCGGCGGTAGCTCGACTGCTCTCCCATGTCACCGGACCACGGGATTTCCGTGCCGGTGGTGTTGGTGTTCTGGATGCGCTCAATGCGCAGGTCCTGGTAGACCGACCCGCCCTTGCGGCTGGCCTCGTAGCCAGCGGTCGGCAGGTTGATCATAGTGTCGCCCTTCTTGGGGACGGCGCCCATCACCTCGTTGAAGAAGTTGCGCTTCTTGGCGCCTTCAATACCGCCACCGAGAGCCTCCGCGGAAGGCGCGGCGTTCTGCTCCGCAATGTTCTTCAGGTACACGTCCTTGAGCGTGGACATGGCCTGGTCGTAGTTGCCGAACAGGTTCTTGTAGGCGGGCTTGGTCAGGGCCTTGTACATCCGGGCCTGCACCTTGCCCCAGTCGACAGCCTTGATGTTCACACCGCCCTTGCTGTTGATCGAGATCCCGTAAGGCAGGAACAACTTCTCGGACTCTCCGAACACGCCAGACTTGCCCGTGGAACCGTAGACCTTCCAGTACTTGCCCTCCATCAGCGTGCCGTCGCGGATGGCTGTGGCGATGTCGATCAGGCTGCGCGATGTGGACGGGCTGAAGATACCGCTCTTCGACACAGCATCGGCCTCGGCAAGACTCAGTCGGCCTTCGATGATCGGGTTGCCCTTGGCGTCGAGCCCGCTGACGCTGCCACGCTCGTTCTGGGGCACCGTCTCGATGACCTGCATCGTGCGGTTGGCCACGTCCGCAGTCTTGGCGGCCAGCTCTGCCTTTGAGAGCGGTCGGATGATGCTGCCATCCGGCCCTGTCATAAACAGGTCGGAATAGCCACGGGCCATGATCACCGCATTCTGCTGCGCCTGCGTGAGCTTGTTGATGTCCACCCTCTGCTCGGTGGGCTCGTAGCCTTCCTTGGGCGTCACCAGGTTCTTGATGGCGTCCTCCATCCACGGGATCTTGATGCGCTTTCCGTTGGTGTCGTAGAAGGTCCGGGCAACCGGGTCGAAGCCGTTCTGTAGCGCCTGCCTGGTAAACCGCTCGGAGACAGCCTCCTTGGCGTTGTTGAATGCCAACTCAAAGAAGGACGGGATGCGTCCAGGAAGTAGCGTCTTGGGGTCTTTGCCTTTGAGAAACTCCTGCGTGTAGTACGCAGCAAACTCATCGGTCATCCGCTTGAGCTGCTCAATGCGCTGGGCACGCTGCAGTGCCGGATCGAAGGCATCACGCAGCTCGGTGCGGATACGGTCGGCAACAATCGGAGCGCCGCTGGCTTGCAGCTTGTCTGCATAGCGGTTGGCGAAGTCGGTGAACTGCTGCTGGAACTCGGGCGACTGTGCTGAGGTCTCAATCACCTGGGAACCGAGCCGGCTTACCACGTCCCCGGTGATGCGGGCGTGCAGGATCTCATGCGGAAGCGTCTCGGGCTTCGCACGGTCGACGTTGATCAGAATCGTCGGCTTACCGCTCTTGATGTTGTCCGGGCCGATAGACACGCCGGCGTAGTTGACCGACTGCAGCGAGGTCGGGACGGCATCACCATCTCCATGGAAGATCACCTCGACGCCGCTGTTCTCAGCTCCAGCGACCTCAGAGAGGGCCTTGGTGAGCTGCTTGTTGTCCAGGCCAGCGTAGAGCTTGGCCCGGGCCTCGGAGTCCTTGATCGTGGAAAGCTGCTCAGCCCCGGTAGTTGGGTCGATGTAGGTGAACTGCACCTCGGTGGGCCGGGTGTTCAGGTCGTCGACCGCGGTACGTTTGACTCGGTTGGCGTTGAGCGCATCGGATGACGCTGCCTTGGCCAACCGGAACCCGGCGTCGATGCCACCAAAGGCAAGACCGCTGCCGACAGCCGCGGCAACCGCCTCACCTTCTTCGCCAGTCAGGCCTGCCAGTAAACCGCCACCAGCAGCAGCACCGGCAGCCGGAATGAGGATTGATGCGGCAGTCTTGACAGGGGTCTCCAAGCCTGAACGGGCCAGCGCTGTGCCAAAAGCACGGGCACCAGCAGAAGCACCTTCAGCCGCTGCAATACGTTCTCCTGCTCCCAGAAGGCCTCTCTGGATCGGAGTCAGTGCTTGGCCACCTGAGATAGCCCCAGCCTCTCCAAGCGTCTCCATGGTGCCTCCTAGAGCCTTGGTGCCACCAATGATTCGGGATGCAGTGCCAAGACCCGGGACGTTCAACTGGGCAGTGATCGGAAGGCCTGCAGCCTCACCGAGGGCCACGCCGGTCGTGCCCCTGGCGATTGCCTCCTGTACAGCCTGGCCCATCTGCGGAGATCCGGTGACCCTGGTCGCAAAGGCACCGGCACCAGTCTCGGGAGCCCGGCCCAATGCCGTGATGCGCTCACCACCACGCTGCAGTGCAGCACCGGCCCTGGGGATTAGAGGAGCAGCACGTTGAAGCAGCATTGACGCTGCTTTTCCACCGCCGGCAAAGGCAATGGATGACGGGTCGGCAAGGAATCCTCCGACCTCAAGGCCGGGCTGGCTGAGAGCTTCCTGCGGGATGTTGTAGGCCTGCAGGAACTCTTGGGCAGCAGGCACGCGCTCTTCTTCCGGCGCATTGGCACGGGCCAACTGGCGCTTGATCTCGGAAGTCGCCAGGAAGGCTTCGTAGCGGTCGTCGTCGCTGCGCAGCTTGCCTGTCAGCTTCTCCAGATTGCTCAGTGCGACATCGTAGGCACCACGGGCCATGCTCTGAGCCTTGAGCTTGGACTGGGCAGCGATTTCGGCAGCAGTACCAAGTGCAACGTCGCCTTCGGTAGCTCCCTCGGGAGGTTGGTAAATCTGACCAACAGCTTCGCCCAGCCTGTAAGGCATCGTGGCGATGTCCACAGCGGTCTGGGCGGCAGCGGTGCCGATAGTCTCCAGCGGCTTCTCACCGAGCAGAGGTTTGGTCTTGGAGACCTTCAGGTAGTCGAGGAACTCCTGCTTGCTGGGCGTGTAGTCGGTCTGCGCTGCTTGGAACTGCAGCACCTTGTTGTAGGAATCCTCAGGGGTGGGATCGACCTCGATGCCTCCCTGCACAAAACCGCCTTGCGCCATTGGAGGCGCGGCCTGTTGCTGCGGCTCTGCGTCGACAACAATTCCGCCTTCAACGAATGGCATAGGTCAGTCTTGGAACTCTTGGTATTTTCCGGTGGCAGGATTGAAAACAAGGCCGCGTTTGAATCCGCGGGCACGCATATCTTCGGGAGATTGGAAGCGCTCAAGGTTTTGAGCCTGGCTTTTGGCCTCAAACTGCTTCACCTGCTCAAACATATTGGACGGCACGACTAGGTTCTCTGGGATGCCGCGGTCCTTAGCCATTGATCGGTATCGGCTCGCAACCGTTTCGGCTTCCTTGGCAATGCCGGAGTAGCTCTTGCGGGCGGTCTCAATGAAGTTCTTGCGCTGGTCGTCGTTCAAGAACTTGCCGCTCAGGATTTGGTTGTAGGTGTTGACCACCGACTCAGGAACGCTGCCAGCATTCTTGGCCGTGGCATACTCGCCCTCCCGAACAGTACTGCCAGGGTCGAGCGTTTTCATGAACGAGAAGATCAGCGCGATGTCGTCACTCGGCTTGTACTGCGCAGTGCCGATAGAGGCACCAAAACTGTTCATCTGGTTCAGGTAAGAACCAGCCACGCTAAGGTTCTGAATCGTCTTCTCGTTCCCAAAGTCGGTAATGAACTTGTCCGCAGCCTTCTGCTGAGGTTCTTCAAGATTCAAATATGCGTTTGTTCCTTGAATATCCGCTTTTTGAGGAGCGCCAAAAGGCTTTCCACCAACGGTAGGTTGAACCATGCGAGTATTAGGAATCGCAGTTGACCCAATTGTGGGCGGCGCTCCGTACTCGGTCTCCAAACCAGACGGCCCCATCTTTGCGCCGACAGGAACCAAGCCTGCGGGAAGCGTCTGTCCCATTCTGCGCATCATCGGGATCAACGCCTGCATCTGAGTCGGAGTCAGCTTGTCTCCGTACTTTCCAAGCATCTCCTGCGTGACATCGGCGTAAGGCGCTGAAGGCCCCTGACCTGGCTGCATGGACATCACGTCGGCGATAGCCTGCGTGAAGTACGGTGCAGCGGCGGCCTCTCGCTGTGCGGTTCCCAACTGCAACGCACCGAGCGCCAACTGCTGCTCCGCAGCCTTGGCTTGAGTGTCCTGCATCTCCCTCGCCTTGGCCTTATCAGCCCGATCCAGGAAGAACTCGGCATTGAGCAGCGTGGCCTTCTTCTGCGGGATGGACATCGACGAGAACTTCTCGATGTCGCCGAGCAGCTTCGACTCTGCGCTGTTCTTGTCCATGATGTTGCCGCTCTGGGCAACGGTGTTCAGATACGGGGCCAGCGACTCCAGCCGGGTCTGCAGGAACTCGTTCTCCTGCTTGTTCTGCCCGTAGCGCTGCAGCGACTCGCCGATGGCATTGCCGATGGCCTGGATGCCCTGGCCGATGTTCCGACCGGACTGGGCGTAGGCCTCGATGAAGCCGGAAGGCACGGCGGAAGGTCCGCCGCCCTGGTAGCCTGCTGAGTAGCCGTATTGAGCCATAAGAGTGGGATTTTATTAACCGCGACCGCGACCAGCCAGAGCACCACCGCCAATAGATCCGATTGCGCCAAGGCCGGCGCCGATAAGCCCCGAGGTGGCAGACGCACCGGCAGCATTTGCCGCCATCTGGGTCTGTTGGTTGCCGCCAAAAAGGTTCGCAGCGTAGGCGCTCTCCGGGTTGAAGAGCTGGCCAGGGTTGAAGCCCTGCGCTTGCCCGAGGAAGCCCTGGGATCCCGCGAAGGCCTGCGACGGGCGACCGAGCACTTGCTGGAACACGTCGCCGTAGACGCCTTGGCCGGCCTGCAGTGCGCCCATGGCCTGCTGTTGGCGCTGCTGTTGGATGCCTGCGCCCATAAGTTGGGAACGCAGAGCCTCCTGGAAGGCAGCATTCGGGCTCTGAGCAATACCACGAGCGGATGAGGCTATGCGGGCCTGCTGCTGGGCCATGCGCTGTTGCTCTGGCGTCAATTGGCTGCCGGCCAAAAGGCTTGAGGTAGCGTTGCGGGCGAGAATGTCAGCGATCTGGGTCTGCTCGGGTGCGGCACCGCGCATAGCTTCGCGGGCTTGAGGACCGAGCCGGGCGATGTCCGCGATGTCACCAGCACGTGAGCGGGAACGGGCGGCTGCTTCGTCCTCGCCCATGGTGGGCGCGATCTGCTCCTTGTAGAGAGCCAGGAGCTCGGGCGTGGCCTGGCGCAGCAGGTCGAGCTGTAGTGCCTGATACCGAGGCGCAAACTGGGCTTCCGCAGCGTATCGCTCGGGAGCCAGTTGAAGCTGGGTCCTAAGAGTGTCCGCGGTCTCTTGGGCGTAGTTACGTGGGGCTGGTGCGTCGACTGTCATATCATTTTTGAAGCCACCCTATAGATCGGCATACTGCCTTTCTTGTAGGTGACCAGTTTACCGTTTCTGTGACCGATGGCCGGGAGGATTGCCGATTCGGGTCGGTCGTGAAAGAACTTAGCCGCCACTGCCATCGCAAATAGCGCACAGTCGGCAGCGAATTGGTGCCAGTACCAGTGATCGCCGGCAGGGTCAGAATGCTGCCAGGACCACTCTTTAGGCTCTGAGCCAATCTGGCGCCAGCCTACCAGCACAGCCACTACGTGATCGTCCTGCAGGGCCACCTTGAGCGTGCCCTGGGAAGCATGGAATCCTACGTAGTCCTCTACAGCCTCCCGGGTCCAGCCCTTGAAGCTGTCCGGGAGTTTGCGCAGCAGGTAGTCTGTGATGGGTTGGATCAAACGAGGATCTCTTGGAGGATTACTTGTGAGGTGGCGCGTGTATAATTAGTGCTATCTGTGTCTGTGATAGTCCTATTCAAAGCAAATGTGTAGGCTCCATTTGCATACACTTTGATTCTGTAAGTAACAGCAGCGGTTGATCCAGGGGAGTCAACGAATGAAATCGGAACAATTGATTGAGAGAACGTATTGTCGGCATCCCAAGGTTGAACCTTGATTCCATAAATACGGCTTCCAGGAGTTGTTGGAACACCAAGCTCAGTAGCTGTTCCACCAATAACTCGTTCCAAAATAAACGCAGCTCTAACCGGAACTTCGCATGAGATGTTAAACTGAACCAACACCTTCGATGTGGATGCCTGTGGAGTGATTGATGTGGTTAACTGGGTTATCTCAACAGCGCTTCCTCTGCTTGTAGGCGTTGTATAAGTATCTGCAGTGGTAGAGTTTGTAAACTCAATCCTTGGCCGCAGCGTATTCAATGCTCCACCACTCACCGTCATGTTGGAACCAAGTGTCAGGGTCTCAAAATCTCCGGAGCTGGCGGTATAGCGCCCAAGCAGTTTTGCTCCGCTAGTTCCATCAATAGCGAACAATTTCCCAGCAGTCACCGCACGCGCACCAATCTTCCCCTCAACCACAGCCAGAGGCTTGATCTGCATCGTGGTAGACGTGAACGAAAAGTCGGTCGATGCATCCAAGGCAACCGGACTATTGGATGATCCACTTCCATTTCCAACCACAGTGGAAGTCGCTTGAGAGAGCAAAGCAGTCAAAGGCACAGATCCACTGCTGATGCTCAGTGATCCACCATCAACCGTACCAGTGACATCGACGCTAGGAGTGCCAAGCAGGTTGAGCGTTGCCGCATCCAGAGTGGTGGAGCTGCTGACGGTAGTACCGGGAGTGACGGTTACAAAGAGTGGCATAGGTTAGACGTCTGTTTTGCCGTAGAGTCGGAAAGGTATTGCTAGTGATTTGACTGAGTGAATCGTCAGCGCTCCGGTGGTAGTGGTAACCACTGGCTGCATGGTAATGGAGTGGCGACGCAGACGAGCTTTCTGGCTGAACGATTGGAACAGGCCTGCTCTAAATCCGGAGGTATTGCACCGAATTCCCGGAAGAGTGGAGTAATCCTCGCGGAAAGGTGCAAGGAAGTTGTCTCCGGAGTTGTTGGTGACGTAGGTGCCGCTTCCGTAGATGTAGTAGGCTGTCCGGCTTTTGGTTTCATTGGTGGCCACCGTGTAGGACTCGTTCACACCATCGAAGTTGGCTGTGATCGAATAGGTCGGATTCCAGGATGACAGCTCGAACTGCAGGCCTGTCCACTGCTTGTGATCGACGTCGTTCTCACCAGCATGGCCCCGGAAGTACACCGAGGTGGCAATCTGCTGGATGATCCCATTGCGATTCCGATCCTGCAGGGCATTCAGATCGAAGTTGTGGATGTAGCCGCTCTCATCGGCCCAGCAAAGCGTGTCAGTGCCCGCTACAACGATCCTGGTGAAGTACCGAGGCACAAGCAGCGATCCCTCCCAGTAGCCCTCCCAGGCCTGATTCAGGAAGTTGTATACCAGCGTCCTGGTGTTGGTGCCATTGCTACCCTCGACAGGCACGCTGAGGATGTAGCGGTTCTGGAAGTAGGCGCCACAGGCCTTGTTCCAGTTGGCCTGATCAATCTCCTCAATGACGTCCTGAATCGGATCAGACAGCGGGAGAACCACCGACTGGCTGATACCGTACTCGGTCTGCTTGAGACTGATGACGCCGCGCTGCGACAGGAAGACGATATCAGAGCCCGTTGAAGCGATAGACGCCTGACTGACGCATCCAAACTCTCGGGTGACCTCAGTGAGGCGGGTGGTCGATAAATCGCCGTAGAGGTTCTCCACAGCGAGAATGCTGCGTTCCTTGAAGACGATCAGCGTGGTCGTGTTGAACGGGTACAGCGCCACCACCTTGTCGTTCGCCCCGGTGTTCAACTTGAACTCGTTCAGGATGGGGCTGTAGTGCAGCGGATCCAGCACGTCGGAGACGGCCAGGTAGTCGGGACCGTAGAGCAGCAGCAGGCGGTTCTGAAAGTACAAGCCCTCTCGACCAGCGGGCACATTTGCACCGGAGGCAGATGACTTCTTGATCGTTCCGGTAATCGAGGCCGATGTGATGTTTACCAGCGTCGAAGGCTGTGATGTTGTGACACTTGCAGACGTGTAGTTGATGCCCGGGTTGACGATGGTCACCGCGGTCACCTTGCCGTCGGTGATAGTAGCCGTTGCCGTAGCCAGCGTTCCGCCACCATTGAGCGTGATCGTAGGTGCGGTGATATAGCCAGCGCCTTGGTCGACAATGGTGAGCGAGGTGTAGCCGCTTGAAGTCGGGGCAGCAATGCTCACCGCAGGCACCGATGAGTATCCGGATCCCACGTTGGTCATCGTGAACCCGGTGACCTTGCCACCAGAGACGATTGCAGTGGCCGTAGCGGTGGTTCCACCGCCTCCAGGCGCAGCAATAGTGACTGCAGGCGCTGCAGTGTATCCAGCGCCACCAATATCAAGAGTGATTGATCCAACCGTTGCGCCTGAAAGCACCGCGGTTCCAGTGGCAGTCTGTGCTGCAATAGTCCCAGTGATAATCGCCGTCTTCGCCGTGTTCAGCGAGTCAGTCTCTTCACTCGTACCTGAGAACAGCTTCAGTGAGTTCTTATCGCTCGGGAAGACGTAGTAGATGCCATTGGTAAGCCCGGAAACCACGTTGCTGATGGTAACCTGATCACCAGCCACAAACGGATGGTTCGGGACAGTAACGGTGTCGTCATCAGTCGACGATGCCACGATGGCATTCACTGATGCCACTCGGTTGAAACCGTTGTCCAATGCAGAGACAGGCACTCCAGCGGAGTATGACGCCTCCATGATCAACGGCAGTCCGTCGTTGTAGAAGTCATCGACTCCCTCGGTCACCTCGTAGCCGGTGGTGTTGTTCGACAGCTCGAAGTAGTAGCGGTTGGATGAAGTCAGGCCTGAAGCAAGCGTCACCGGGTTGGTGCCCTGCTGGGCATTGCCTTGGCTCAAATGCAGTGTGCACACACCGCCAGCCTTGACGTTGACGTACATACCAAAGCCTTGGCCGGTTGACGTCGATGAAATCCACAGCGCGGGAGATGATCCAATCTGGAAGACAACGACACGATCACCGGACTGCAGGTCAGGAGTGACGTTCAGCGTGACCGTCTTATTGGCCACATTGACATCGGCGCCAGTGAAGTAGTATCGGGCGTTGCCCGGGCGCAGCATGACCACAGCATTGGTGGCCTGCATCAGGCGCACCGGGCTGTAGATGTCGTGCCCGTTCATCGGGATCTCCAGGTGGGACTGATTAGGCCTCACCAGGTACATCTTGCCCTGGCCACCGTCTGATGTGCGCACCTCGTTGGTGGCTACAACCAGGCCCTGGTAGCCAGTGTCTGGATCTCGGAAAGGCAGCACTCCGAGGATGTCTGTAAAAGCCGCGGTTGATCCGTAGAACTGAATGTTTCGATTGCTCGGGCCACCAGTAAACGAGATGGCAGCCGTCGACATCACGCAGTTGCTGTTGTCGTCCAAGATGCACCTGGTGCCATTCGGGAACACCAACGATGGAATGCTTTGGTCGGAACAGATGATCGAGTTGTTAGGGATCTGGAAGCCACTAACCACCTGCGTCGACGCAGAATTGGAGGTGACAGTCACCGTGCGGGTTGATGTAACCCACCGGCCTCCCCACTTAGGCTGCACAATGCCCCACCGGGTCTTGATGTTCTGATCCTGGAAAACCCGGTTGATTGCCTGGCTGACAAACTGGGCCGGCAACTGGGCAGGATCCAGACGCGAGATCACACCCCGGAAGCCGTCGTCGATTGTGATGATCTCGGGTAGGTCGGGCATATTATCGGCCTGGGACAATGATCTGGCGCACGTACTTCTCCTGGTTGGCCACCTTGTCGATCTCCTTGGTCAGCTCAACCTCACCGAGCTCAAGGAAGGTGTTGCCCAGGTCGACCTTGCCATCGACCCGCAGCATCTGGCCCGCGGCCTTGAGCGAACACACCTCGACAAAGCGGTACGGGAAAGCGTAGGCAGTAGCCTCTCCAGCAGTCGAGAGCAGAGGCGGTGACTTCCGGAACTCAATCCACACAAACGGAAGCTGATCACCAACCAGGATGCCGTAGTCGGTGAGAGTGTAGGCGGGCTCCTGCTGGCGCCAGGTGACTCGAGGATCCAATGGCCACACCGAGAAGGTCTCACCGATCTCAATAGCCCGTGCGGTGCCGTCAGGATTAGTCTGCTGGTTGACGTAGCGCAGGAACTTGTTCAGGCGCCCCCAGTAGGAAGCGTTGGTCGGGAGCGTGCCGGCAGCCGCTGTCCCAAAGAGCTGATAGTACTCCTGAGTCTCAGGATACAGCACGATGTCCCCGATGCTGTAGGTAGTGGTTAGATTCCAATCTCCACCAGTGCCGCTGTAGGAAGGCTGGGCCTCGCCCCAGAACTGGGAGTTCAATGTGCCGCCAGGACCACCAATCGTCGGAGGGTTGCCAGAGTTGATAGAACCAACGTACTGGTAGTACTTCTGCTCGGTGGGATAGTAGACAACCATGCCACCGGAGTAGACCTGGGAGGAACTGTAGTTGGGCGCGAAGAACTCCTGCTGGTAGACGGTCTGCTCGGGCCAGTCGAAGCACTCCCAGGCGCTGCGCAGGCTCATCGAGATGAACGTGCGGAAGAGATTGGACTCCTCGGTGGTCAGAGTGGAGAAAACGCGCCCAGTAAGCTCACAGGCGCGTTGCAGGACGTAGTCGTAGGTGACGGTTCTCATTGGCTACCAGGCTTTGCAGGACCAATACTTGGCCGAGAGTTTCGATCCCGGGTTGTCACAGCCGTGACGAGCGCGGAAGTTGGCCCGTCGCTCCGGGATATGCTTCTTGATGGTCATGTCCGGGTCGCCAAAACGCACGAGCTTAACCTTGCCGTTTTCCTTGGCCAGCACGGCTGACTTCTTGGACTCCCCGGGGGTGGCCTTGGGCTTGTTGTAGCCCGAGAACTTGTTGCCCTTGTAGTTGATCATTGGGACTTCGGGAGC
>Ga0181344_1000567_pt1 | contig 14508 bp, 13 predicted proteins | sample Su13VDMLBDD_FD_130098 | JGI IMG/M metagenome (GOLD analysis project Ga0181344, IMG submission 130098) | Freshwater viral communities from Lake Michigan, USA - Su13.VD.MLB.D.D | ecosystem: Environmental > Aquatic > Freshwater > Lake | place: USA: Michigan | collected 2013-07-15
ACTACGACCTGCCGCTCGAGGCCCAAGCAGAAAGCGCCGCCGAAACCATGAAGCGGATCGAGCGCACGATGCGCGCCCCGGCGGCAGCCGTAGCGCCGCTCGCTGGCGTGAAGAGCCTGCCGGGCGTCGGCGTCGTGAGGCAGGGCGGCGGGCAAGCAGCGGTCGGCCCGCTGTCGGCGATGGGCGGCGTGGCGTCAGACCCGCGCACCGACAAGCCTGCGGTCGCCCTCGGCGCCCTCGGGGCGCAGGTCGGCCCAGCACGGGTGACGTACCAGCAGGCCCAGCCCCTCTTTCCGGGCGCGCGCCCTGAGCGGACGGTCGGCGTGATGGCGCAGCCGTTCGACCCCGACGCCTACTTCGGGGTGACGGCGTCGCAAGGGCCTGCGGGCCGCACCTACGGCGTGAACGCTGGGCGCGGGGGTCTCGGGGCCTACGGCTCCTACAACCCCGAACGCAAGGCGGCGAACGCCGGTCTTGAGTATCGGTTCAACTTCGACGAAGGCGGTCCTGTCGTCATGCCGAGCTCCGACCCGATGGGCGGGTTCACCGGCATGGAGGGCGTCGAGCAGGCCGCACGCACGCCGGGCATGTATGAGGCCATCGCTGACCGCTTGGCTGCGTTTGGCGCGCCTCTGCGCCGTCCGATCGACACCATCGGTCAGGGCGCCCGTGAGATCCCCGGCACGATCGCCGACTATGCTCGCGACGTGACAGCGAGCCCCGATCCGTCGCAGCGTCTGGCGTCCGACATCGGCAAGGCTGGCTCAATGATCGCGCAGGGCATCAAGGAAGACCCGCTCGGGTTCGCCCTCGACGTCACGCCGATCATTGGCGAGATCCGTTCCGGCATGGATGCTGACAAGTATTCCCGCATGGCGTCTGAGGCTGAGGCGGCAGGCGACGAAAAGAAGGCGAGCATGTTCCGTCAGCTCGCGGCGGTTGCGGCTGCTGGCACTGCGCCGCTCGCCGGCACTGCTGCGCGTCTGGCGAAGCGCGGCGCGAAGGCTGGCGTCGAGGCGGCGGAAGGCGCCGCTGAGGGCGCTGTTAAGCAGTCTATCTCGTCTGCCGACACGTCCATCAACCAAGTGCCCGGTCTCTTCAAGAGCAAGTATTTCGACACCACCGAGGGCTCTCGCAACCTCGACATTGGCGGCGGCAGGTACGACAAGGGCACTGAATATCTGGCCGCAGAGAAGGGCGTCGACAGCTATGTCGTCGACCCATTCTGGCGCACGCCTGAACACAACAAGGCGGTGCTTGATGACTTTGCCGCGAACCCTGCGGACACCGTTACGGTCGCCAATGTGCTGAACGTGATCAAGGAGCCGGAGGTTCGTCTGGAGGCGATCCAGCAGGCCTATGACTACCTGAAGCCGGGCGGGAAGGCTTACTTCGACATATACGAAGGCGACAAGTCTGGCGTCGGCAAGAAGACCACCAAAGGGTGGCAGAACAACATGAAGGCGGCTGAATTCGAGGACGAGATCCTCTCAGTCTTCCCTGACGCGCAGCGCAAGGGCTCAATGTTTATCGCCACGAAGCCCCTTGATGAGGCGGCTGAGACTGTGGCTGCCGTCGGCGCCGATCATCCTGCGATGATCGACACGCGCTACCCCACGGGAAAGAAGCGCATTGAGGAGAAGGAGGGCGAACGCCTGATGGCCGACCTGGCCTCAATGAAGGCGACGCCTGAGATGTATGAGAGCAACGTCAATCTCGTGAAGAACTACGTCAACATGCCGGAAAGCCTTGCGACCGGATCTGCTGACGAAGTCGCCGAGAACTTCATCAATCATGTGAAGGACAACCTCATCTATCTGCATGATCAGGTTCCTGAAAACATCAGGGGGCGGTCGCAGCTCTGGTACGACGGCGCCCGCAAGATTTCAGAAGACTGGTCGAAGGAATACGGCGTTTCCGACAGCGCGGCTGCCGGCGCGCTTGCGGCGTTGTCTCCGCAGAAGGACTGGTATCAAAACGTCTCTCTCGCCAAGCGCGTCATGGACGCCCTCAAGGGCGGTGGAAACAACTTCTACAACGGGTTCGCCTTCAGCCCTGAGATGCAGAAGACCTATGAGAGCATCGCGTCTCTCAACAAGCCCGAGTACAAGCCGCTCTTCGATCAGATCAAGGGCCGCTCGCTCGGCGACATCTCGAAGCTTGATCTTCCTGATGACGAAAAGGCGATCTTGAAGTCCATGTGGGTTCGTCTTTACGACGAGGGCCACAACTCCAAGTCCTATCCCATCGTCACGCCAGAAGGCGGGTTTGGTGACGCCGTGAAGACGGCGAAGGGAGCCGATGCTCGCGTCGCTTGGGGCAGCATGAACGAGATCGCGAAAGCCATCCGCGCCGTCGAGAGCAATGGCGACCCGAAGCTTCTCAACGAGATCATGGGCGGCAAGCACAAGGTCCGAAACTTCTACAACAACATCCTCGCGCCGAACTCAGCTCGAGGCGACGTGACGATCGACACGCACGCCGTCGCTGCTGGCCTTTTGCGTCCTCTGAGCCAGAAGTCTGTCGAGGTGGCTCACAACTTCAAGACATCTGCCCCGAAGGGGATGCAGGGCGCTTCTGGGTCGGCTGCGAGCGGCGTGCAGGGCACGTATCCCCTGTATGCCGAAGCCTATCGACGGGCGGCTGAAGAACGTGGTATCCTGCCCCGGCAGATGCAGTCCATCACTTGGGAAGCGGTTCGGGGCTTGTTCCCTGATACGTTCAAGACGCCCAAGAACATGGCCGCTGTCGATGCGCTGTGGGATAAGTACAGAGCAGGAGAGGCGTCACTCGATGAAACAAGACAAGCAATCAGCGACCTCGCAGGAGGGGTCAACCCGCCCACATGGTTCCGACCCTCTGGAGCGGCTGATGAAGCGGTTCAAGGTGCCGGTGAACCGTCAGTCGTATCTGGATCTGGCGTACCTCGGGAAGCCTCCGGCGGAGCTGTCGGCGGAGGAAGAGGCGGAGCTTCCGAAGAACCTTCGTCGGGGCAGCTAGGCTACGCCAAGGGCGGCGAGGCGAAGTCCAAGCAAGGCGCCATCCAGCGCGCTCTGATGGACTTCCGCAAGCTTGCGGCCCAGCACGACATCAACAAGCCGCAGCTTGCCTATCTGATCCGGCAGAAGTCGCCGGACATGCCTCGCGAGCAGGCTTCACTCTATGCTAAGAACATCTTGAGCGAGAACGTCTCTGACTTGAGCAGGCGGCTGGAGAGCAACCCGAGGGCTCTGCCTGTCCTGCGCGACCTGTCTGAGCTGGTCAAGATGGATCGCAGCGACAAGCTCATGGTTGATCTTAGGCGCGTCCTCAAAGATCGTGCTATAAGAGGGTGAGAGGGCTCGCCATGAACGATCAGACCGCCGGACGCATTGGGCTGCCAGCCAATCCTATCAAGGCTGGCGGCCAGACCTACAGCCCGCAAGAAGTGCAGGCTCTTCTCAAGAAGCTTGCGAGCCTCGGGATCAATCAAGACAAGATCATTGCCCAGATCACTCCTCAAGAGGCCGCTGTCCTGAAGAGGCTTGGGGGATCTGGCGAGATCAACCCACGCACTGGCCTGCTGTCGTTTGATGATGATGGCGGCGGAGGCGACAGCGGCAGCGAAGGCGGCGGTTGGGGCGGCGGCTGGGGCGGAGACAATGACAGCGGCTTTAGCGGCAGTGATCTTGGCGCATCGGGCGGCGAGATGGGCGGCGCCAATTGGGGTGGCGAAGCTCCCGGCGGAGACCCCACGAGTGGTGATCCGACCGGCGGAGGACCAACGGACGGGAGCCAGAACGAGGGCTATCTCGACGAGTATGGCCGCGACGTGCGGGACGTTTATGGCGCTGACTACATTGGTTCTCTCGCAAATGTGACTGGATCGCCTGGCGACGTCACGACGGGCGCCAACATTTTCTCAAGTCTTCTTAACCAAGACAGAGACTACTCGGAGTTTGACGAGTTTTCGGCGCTTTCCACGAATGAGACGCCGAACCTCAACATGATTGAGGACTTTATCCAGCTCATGGCCGACGCCACCGCTCGAGGCGAGGCCGCCGAGTTTTTGTCGAATAACGCCGACTTCGCCGCTGCCGTGCAATCTGCAATCGTCGATACTGGTAACACCTCTCTGCAAGGCGCGTTTAACTCGACCTTCAATTCTGCGTATGACGCCGCCCTAAATGAGGGAACTCGGTCAGACGTCACAAATGAAGTCACGAATGAAGTCGCAAATGACTACGCGACTTACTACGGCATCTCCCCAGAGCAGGTAGCTCAGATTAACCAGCAGCTTGAGGCACTTTACGGCAATCCAGACGCCATATCGATCGCTCAGGCTCAGGTAGAAAACAATTTGGCACTCGCGGGCGTTCGAGCTGACGACATCGCAGAGGTGATGGCGGGGCGGATGAGCGTCGAGGACGCTCTGAACTTTTCCAACATACCGAGCCTCACGATCGGTCGCAGCGAGATAAATCCAGACACGACCACTTTCGCGCCGGGGAAGGACACCACAACTACGCAGAACGATGTTCAATTCCTTTCTGATCAAAGCCTTTGGGATCAGCTCAACGCCATCAAGGACATCAGCATTCTTGAGCAGGGAGGGCAGCTCGGCGGCGGGTCTACTGGGGGCGGAACGTCAGGCGGCGGCAATGTCGGCGGCGGCCAGACAGGCGCGTCGACGGCTTCTGCGATAAATTCCCTTTACGAAGACTCTCTTGGGCGCTCGGCGTTTGATGACGTCGCTGGCCTTCGCTATTGGCTTGAGAGGGTTGCTGAAGGGGCAAACCTTTCTGACATCGAGAACGCCATCAAGTCTTCGCAAGAGTTTATTGCTATCCAGTCTGGTGGCGGTGGCGGTACGACGACGGCTGACGGCACGACGGTCAGCAATACGGGCGTGGGCACGACGACTGCCGGAACCGGCACGGGCACAGGTACTGGCGTCGGAACCGGAATGGGGACGGGCACCGGGACTGGAACTGGGACTGGGACGGGAACCGGAACCGGAACTGGCACCGGAACCGGAACTGGCACAGGGACTGGGACGGGAACCGGGATTGGGACCGGAACCGGCACCGGCACTGGGACAGGGACGGGGACTGGTACAGGGACTGGTACAGGGACTGATATTGGTATCGACACAGGAACTGATGTCATCAAGATCGGCGACACCGGCATCACCAACATTGGCGGCACAACCGTCGGCGAAATCAAGACCGATGAGAACAAGGTCGTCACTTTAGGCCCGACTGGTTCTGTTCCACCTGAATACGAATATAGGTATCGCCGCCAGTATGTCCCCTACGAGGGCGACTACATGACTTATGGCCTGCAAGGGCCTGAGCATACCTTCTACAAAATGATCGAAGAGCGACGTCTAAAGGGCGATGAAAATTCTCAATGGGCTACTGCCGCTCAGGGTGGCTACTTTGACGCTGACGCCTACTTCGCTGAGGGCGGGTCGGTGTCTTCTTACACGCCTGCAAGCCCCCCGCAGGCGGCTACTACCGTCGACCGTTCTTTCCCCGTAATGGCCTACACCGATGGCCAGGGGCCGGTTGGCTATGTTGCTGCCGCGCCAGCTCTTACTCCTTATGAGAATGTCGGTAGGGATGCTCCCATAGCGATGCCTGCCGCGCCTAGCGCAGCGGCTGCCGCTCCTCAAATCGAACCAGTTGGACCTTTGAGCGTTTTCATGAATAGGAACGCTCAACCGACGCCATCGCAAATATCCCAAAATCCAAATTTGGGCTATTCTCTTGGTTCTGGTCCTCTTTCTAAGTTTAGGCGCTGATGCGTTCGCAGACCTAATGTTCTAATTCTAGGAAACCAACATGGCTGACGACGACAAGGACGAAGGCATCGAGATGGAACTCGATGAAGAGGTGTCCGACGTTCAAGAGAACCCGGACGGCTCTGCCGTCGTCACTTTTGAAGAGCCTGAGATCGCCGAAAGCGCCGAGTTCTATACGAACCTCGCTGAGGAGATGGACAACAGCATGTTGGGCGACATCTCGACCCAACTGACTGACTTCATTGAGCGAGACAAGGAAGCTCGCAAGCTCCGCGACAAGCAGTATGAGGAAGGCCTGCGCCGCACGGGCCTTGGCGATGATGCGCCTGGCGGCGCGCAGTTCCAAGGCGCGTCGAAGGTCGTGCATCCCATGCTGACCGAGGCGTGCGTCGACTTTTCGAGCCGCGTGATCAAGGAGATATTCCCCGCGAACGGCCCCGTGAAGGAATACATCCCCGGCGAGGTTACGCAGGAGAAGATCGAGAAGGCCGAGCGTAAGCGCAAGTTCATGAACTGGCAGCTCACGCAGCAGATGATCGAGTTTCGGTCTGAGCTTGAGCAGCTCGAGACGCAGGTGCCGCTCGGCGGCGCCCAGTATCTCAAGATGTATTGGGACGACCAGAAGAACCGCCCTGTGGCGATGTTCATCCCGATCGACGACATCTATCTGCCCTACAGCGCCACGAGCTTCTACAGCGCCGAGCGCAAGACGCATGTCCAGTACCTGACGAAGCTTGAATTCGAGAAGCGCGTCGGCGCAGGCATGTACCGCGACATCGACCTGATCTCGCCCCAAGAGCCTCAGCAGTCTGGCGCCGCAAAGGCGAACGACAAGATCGAGGGCAAGTCGCAGACTTCTTACAATGAAGACGGCCTGCGGACTGTCTATGAAGTCGCCTGCTACCTCGACTTCGAGGAGCAGTTCGGCCTTGCGCCTTATCTTGTGACGATCGACCAGACAACGGGCGAGACCCTTGCGGTTTATCGCAACTGGGATCCTGACGACAGCGCGCAGCAGGAACTGATCCACATTGTGGAGTTCCCCTTCGTGCCGTGGCGCGGGGCTTATCCGATTGGCCTGCCGCACATGATCGGTTCGCTGTCGGCGGCAGCTACCGGCGCCCTGCGGGCCCTGCTCGACAGCGCCCACATCAACAACTTCCCCGGCATGTTGAAGTTGAAGGGCGGCAACCGGGGCGGCCAGTCTGAGCGTATCGAGCCGACGCAGGTGACGGAGATCGAGGGCGGCGTCGGCGTCGACGACGTCCGCAAGATCGCCATGCCTGTGCCGTTCAATCCGCCGAACCCAGTTCTGTTCTCCCTGCTCGGTTTCGTAGTGGACGCCGGCAAGGGCGTCGTGCGGACGACGTTTGAAGACTTCAAGCAGGCGAGCCCGAACCAGCCCGTCGGCACGACGATGGCTCTCCTTGAGCAAGGTCTGACGGTCTTCTCCGCCATCCATGCGCGCCAGCACAACGCCATGATGATGGTGTTGAAGGTTCTGCACCGACTGAACGCCAAGCACCTCGACGACGAGTACATCGTCGACGTGACCGGCGAAGAGATGGCGAAGGCCAAGGACTTCCAAGGTCCGATGGACGTCATCCCCGTCTCTGACCCGAACATCTTCTCTGAAGCCCAGCGCATGGCTCAGATGCAGATGGTCATGCAGCGTGCGGATGCGAAGCCGCAGCTCTATGACGCGCGCAAGGTCGAGGAGCTGTTCCTTGAGCGGACGAAGATCCCGAACGCGAAGGATCTTCTCGCCAAGCGCCCTGAGCCGATCGAGCTGAACGCCGTCAACGAGAACCTCGCGATGACGCTTGGCCGTCCTGTCGCGGCGTTCCCGATGCAGGACCACCTAGCCCATCTTCAGGTGCATCTGGATTACTTGATGTCGCCGATCTTCGGCATGAACCCGCTGATCGGGCCGACATACATTCCGGGCGTGTTGCAGCATATCAAGGAGCATATGGCCTACTGGTACTCTCTCTCGATCTACGAGGGCGCCAGCGAGGCCGTTGGGATGCCTCTCGATATGTTTCTTGAGGGCAAGGATCAGGAGGTCAACGCCGAGGTCGACAGGACTTTGGCGATGGCGTCGAGGCGGTTCATGCCGGAGATCCAGCAGTCCTTGCAGGGCCTCCCGCCGGTGATCCAGCAAGCCATGCAGGTCATGGCGCAGATGGCTCCGCCTCGTCCTGCCGATCCCGCGCAGCTCTTGCAGGCGGAGACGCAGCGCAAGGCTCTCGCAGATCAGGCGCGGGCGCAGATTGATCAAGAGAAGATCGGCCTTGAGCGCGAACGTCTGGCGCGTGAGGCGGCTCTCGACCAGATCAAGATGCGCGAGCGCCAGATGGAGGTCGACGCTAAGATCTCCATGAACCGCGAAGACAATATGACTGCAAAAGAGCTTGCCGTGTTCGAGGCAGAGCAGGGCATCAAGACGGCCTATTCGACTGGCCGAGGCATAAACCCCCAACCGTGAGGACGATCATGGATAAGAACCTTCTTCCGCAGCATAAGCGCCTCGCCATGGGGCTTTCTGTTAACAACGAGCCTGCCGGCGCCAGCAAGAAGATGATTGGCGACATGGTCGGCAAGCACGGCTCGTATGGCATTCACAAGAACCTGAAGGGCAACAGCGACAAGCGCCCTCAGAGCGGACTTAAATCCTTCGACGCGAGGAAATAATCCGTTGACAGGATGGGGATATGATAGAAATCATCATCAACGCGCTACTCGAGGAAAAAAATCGAGTAGCGCATGAAACTATGTCGCAGCCCGGTGATGGCTCATCTTTTGAGTATGGTCGCCGGACAGGTTTTTACGCAGGGCTAGAAAGAGCGATGTCGCTCATCGAGGAGACCCTGGCTAAAGAAGAAGGAGAGGAACATGACCAACGTCGTCATGTTGCAAGAAGGTGGAGAGACTACTGACCTTGAAGGGAAGTATTTCCCGCAGGTCGATCCGGGTGTCCGTCCTTTCGGATCCCGCGTTTTGGTGCAGATCCGGGCGGCCAAATCGGTCTCCAAGGGCGGCATCATTTTCACCGACAATACGAAAGACACCGAACGCGACAACACGCAGGTCGCGAAGGTGCTCGCCATCGGCCCCTTGGCGTATAAGAACAGAAACTCCATGGAGAGCTGGGCTGAAGGCCAGTGGTGCGGCGTCGGCGAATACGTCTTCGTCCCGAAGTACGGCGGCGTTCGCTTTGAGCGGAAGCTCCCGCCCGGCGTTGAAGGTTTCGACGAGTTCGTCCAGTTCGCGATCATCGACGATCTGAACGTGATTGGCGCCGTCGACGATCCTTTCAACCTGAAGTCCTTCATCTAAGGGGGCGACGATGAACAGCACCGAGAAAGCTCAGGCTCAAGAAGAAGAAATTGAGATCATTGAAGGCGACCCGCCGGAGGACTCCGATGCCGAAGCTCAAGACGAGCAGCAGGAAGACGAGCGCCTTTCGGACAGCCGCAATGAAGACGAAGACGCGCGCCGTCAGGCGAAGCGCGAAGAGCGTCAGCGCCGCAAGCAGAACCAAAAGTTCGCCCGCGATAAGACGCGCGAAGAGATGCAGTGGCTCATCCAGCAGAACCAGCTCTTGCAGCAAAGGCTGGAAGCCATTGAAAATCAGAACCTTAACTTCCAAAAGGGTTCGCTCGACCAGAACTACAATCAGGCCCTTGGCGGCGTTCACGCTGCGGAAGCTGCGTTGGCCAAGGCCATCGAGATTGGCGACGGCGCTCGCGTTCCTGAACTCTTGCGCCAGCGTGATATGGCGCTTGCCCGCGCTGCCGAGATAAATCGCGCCAAGCAGAATGTGTCTGCTCCTGTGCCGCAAACCAATGCGGCAGTAAGCATGAAGGCGCGGCAGTGGGCTGCGGACAATCCGTGGTTCAACGCCAACAGCGCAGATCCTGACAGTCAGGTCGCCAAGGCGATCGACGCCAGCCTCGTCGCTGAGGGCTTGGATCCCGCGTCTGACCGCTATTGGGACGAACTTAATTCTCGCATCTCGAAGTATCTTCCTCATCGTTTTGCAGAAGACGACGATGAGGACTATACTGAGCAACGAAAGCCTGGCCGACGTGGACCGCCGGTCGGCGGTTCTCGGGAGATGACACCGGGAAAGACACAAGTTTACCTGACGCCTGAGAGGGTGAATGCCCTGAAGGAAGCGGGTGTATGGGACGACCCCGTCCGTCGCAAAGAGATGCTTCGGCGCTTTGCGGACTGGGATCGACAGAACAAGGCAGCGCGCTGAAAAGGAGCGAGCGATGAGACTGGATGATGATGGACGCTTGAAGAAGACCGCCGATCCGGCACGTCGTAGCCGCGCGATGGAAGATCGCCGCGTTACAGAGAACCGAGAACTCTCCGACGATGACCGTATCGAGATGTTCAGAAATGCGTTCTATCAGCACGCATTGCCGGACCTCCCTGAGATCCCCGGCTATCATGTTTGCTGGCTGACCACGACCAACCCTCGCGACAGCGTCCAAGCCCGTATCAGGCTCGGCTACGAGGTCGTAAAGCCCGAAGAGGTTCCGGGTTGGGAATATGCAACGCTGAAGACCGGCGAGTACGCCGGTTGCATCGGTGTCAACGAGATGATCGCGGCCAAGCTGCCCGACCGTCTCTACTACCGCCTGATGAGAGAGGCGCATCACGACGCGCCGCTGAGAGAGCAGGAACGTGTGGTATCAGACAACGACGCTATGGCGGCGCGCGCCCGTGGCTCCAAGACGAGCATGATGGAAGAGGAAGGGCTGTCGGAACTGCGTCAAGCACCTCCCAATCCTATTTTCGAATAGGGCTGGGGTTCCTCAACCTAGCGGAAGGAATTCGAGATGTCCTCGACCAACGCTCCGTTCGGCCTTCGCACGGCGTATAGCCCCTCGGGCACGATCCGTGAAATGGCTGGCACCATCATTACTGGTTACGCATCTGACATCTACACGGGTCAGCCCGTGAAGATGGGCACCAACGGCACCCTTGAGGCCGCTGCTGCTGGCGACGCCTTTATTGGCGCTTTTGCTGGTTGTCAGTACCTCCCGTCTGGCGCCCAGCGCCCGGTGATTTCGCCGAGCTGGCCCGCCAACACGGCTGCCACGGAGATCATCGCCTATTACACCATGGACCCGTACCTCGTGTACGAGATCCAGGCGGATGGCTCGATCACGCAGTCCGAAGTCGGCCAGCAGGCCAACTTCACCAACGCGAACGGCTCGAATGGTCTCGGTTACTCGACCGCTACCATCTCGGCGTCCACGAACTCGTCGGGTAACTACCAGCTCCGCATCGTTGGCATCGCCAACGGCATCAACAATGCGGCTGGTGACGCCTACACTGTCGTACAGGTTCAGATCTCGAACCATCAGTACGTCGCCACGCGCAACGCCTTCTAATTAGGGAGATCCGTCCATGGCAACTCCGATGCGTAGTACGGACTTCCGTTCCATTGTCGAACCGATCCTCAATGAGTCGTTCGACGGCGTCTACGACCAGCGCGCAGACGAATGGAAGCAGGTTTTCCGCGAAGAGCGCGGTATTCCGCGCAACTACCATGAAGAGCCCGTGCTCTTCGGTTTCGGCGCAGCTCCCGAGCTGCCCGATGGCACCGCCGTCACCTATCAGTCCGGCGGCGTCCTGTTCATCCAGCGTTACCTCTACCGTGTGTACGGTCTCGCCTTCGCCCTCACGAAAGTGCTGGTGGAAGACGGTGATCACATCCGCATCGGTCAGACGTATGCCCGCCATCTCGCCCAGTCGCTGGTCGAGACGAAGGAAACGCTGGGTGCGAACGTCCTGAACTTCTCGTTCAACGGCGCCTATCCGGGCGGCGACGGCAAGTCTCTTGTCGCCACCGATCACCCGATCATCAACGGCACCTTCTCGAACCAGCTTGCGACCGCCGCCGCGCTGTCGCAGACCTCGCTCGAGCAGCTCCTCATTCAGATCCGCAACGCCGTCGACAACAACGGCAAGCGCATCCGTCTGACGCCGACGAAGCTCGTGGTGTCTCCGTCCAACGTCTTCCAGGCTGAAGTCCTGCTGAAGTCGGTGCTCCGCGCCGGCACGGCTAACAACGACATCAACCCTGTGAAGTCGATGGGCCTTCTTGATGGCGGTCAGGCCAACCTGTCGCGTCTGACCTCGACCACCGCTTGGTGGGTCGAGACCGATGCGCCGGAAGGTCTGAAGCTCATGATGCGCCGTCCGCTCGAGAAGAGCATGGAAGGCGACTTCGAGACGGACTCCATGCGGTTCAAGGCCACCGAGCGTTATGCGTTCGGCTGGACCGACCCGCGCGGTGTCTTCGGCACCCCCGGCGTCTAATCGGCGACCGAATAAGGCAAAGGGGCGGCTGGACCGCCCCTTTGTTTTATGGGAAACTAGAACCCTCGAAACTTGGTCAAACTTTTCAAGGAGGAGACCAAAATGACGCAGTTTTCCGACGATCTCTGGCTTGGCACGGCTCTCGGCCCGCAGGTCAACTCTTACGCTGGCCCTGGCGCTGTTCTGAGCGGCGTTGGCCCTCTTGGCCGCGTGTATGTCTGGGACATCGTCCCCGCCGCCAAATCCGCCACTGCTGTCTGCGCTGCTCAGGCTGTCGCTGCGGCTGGCTACGCCACGATCAACGGCGCCTCGGCGTCTGGCGGCGTCGCGACTTTTGACTACGCGCGCGCCGTGAACGTCGACAGCTCTAACGCTGGCGACACCACGCAGACCGTCACCGTCACTGGCACCGATTACTGGGGTCAGGCGCAGACTGAAGACATCGCCCTCAATGGCACGACTGCGGTCGCTGGCCAGAAGGCCTTCAAGACCATCACCGCCGTTTATGTGAGCGACGCACTTGCGGGCAACCTGACTGTCGGCAACGAGGACGTCTTCGGCCTCCCCTATCGCGTGACCGACGCTGGCTACCTGCTGCGCGTAGGTTGGGCGGGCGCTCTCGCTGAGGACGCTGGCACCTTCGTGGCGGCTGACACCGCGACGGCGACTGCCACGACCGGCGACGTGCGTGGCACCTACGCTCCGTCGAGCGCCGCCAACGGCACTCGCCGCCTTGTGATCGCGATCGGCCTCACCTCTGTGCAGGCTGGCCCGAACGCGACGCAGACGGGCGCCATTGGCGTGACGCCGGCCTGATTGGGCTGAGGGGGCTTCGGCCCCCTCTCTTTCCCTTTGGAGGCTATAAATGCGCCCTATACAGCAAAATCTGTCTTTTTACGCTGCCGACCCGAACGGCATCTCGACGGCTCAGACGCCTGCCGAAAATGCTGACCTGACGCTTAACGGCGCTCTTGTCTCTGGCGGCGTTGCGACCCTTTCGACGCCGGGCCCCGTCACCCTGACGAGCACCGACGACTTCAGCGCCGTCACCTTCACGATCATTGGCACGTCCTCCACGGGCGCCGCCTTGTCTGAGGCCATCGCTGGCCCTGACAACGAGACCGTGACGACGACGAACTCGTTTGCGACTGTCACTGAGATCCAGACCGATGCCCCTTCTGGGCTGACGACTGAGACCGTCGAGGCAGGCAGCGCGGCTGTCGGTCTTGGCGCCACTGCGTGGTGGCCGCTCGACATCTACACGCCCAATCAGGTGACGACGATCTCGGCGAACATCCTCGCCGGCACTGCGACCTATTCGGTCGAGTTCACCAACGAGGATCCGTTCGACACGTCAATCACCCAGTTGGCCGTCGCTCATCCTGTGGCTGCTCTCACCGGCGCGTCCACAGACCAGACGGCGTTCACGACGACGCTCATGCGCGCTGTCCGCTTCAATGTGGCTTCGGGCACTGGCGTCATCCGCGCCACTGTGGTGCAGCAATCGACGGCGTGAGGTAGGTCATGAAGGGCTGGTGTTTCTCCAAGGGAGGCTACACGCCGGTCTACAAGGCCAGCGGCGGCGCTTGGACGCGCTCCGAGGGGAAAAACCCCGAGGGCGGCTTGAACGAGAAGGGGCGCGCGTCCCTTCGCGCTCAGGGCCACGACATCAAGCGCCCCGTCTCTGCGTCTGAGGCGAAGAAGAGCCCGAAGGCTGCTGGCCGTCGGGCTTCATTCTGCGCTCGGATGAAGGGCATGAAGGCGAAATTGACGTCTTCTGAGACGGCCCGCGATCCGAACAGCCGCATTAACAAGTCTCTCAGAAAGTGGGACTGCTGATGGCTAAGGGCCCGCACTACGGCGAGTTTTCCTTCCCCGAAGGCGCTGGGTTCAGCGGATCTGCGGGCAAGCAATTCGTTCGCCCTTATGCTCGAGGCGGCGAGGCCAAGTCGAAAGTGAATGAGGCTGGCAACTACACCAAGCCAGGCATGAGGAAGGCCCTGTTTAATCAGATCAAGGCCGCCAATGTGCAGGGAACGGCTGCCGGTCAGTGGTCTGCGCGCAAGGCGCAACTGCTCGCCAAGAAGTACAAAGAGAAGGGAGGGGGCTACAAATGAAAGACCCCCAAAAGTCTCTCAAAGCCTGGGGCGAGCAGAACTGGCGCACCAAGTCTGGGAAGCCTTCGTCCGAGACGGGCGAGCGGTATCTCCCCGAAGCCGCCATCAAATCTTTGTCTCCCGCTGAGTACGCTGCGACGACGCGAGCCAAGCGGGCTGGCAAGAAGGCTGGAAAGCAATTCGTGCCGCAACCTGAGAAGATTGCGGATAAGGTTCGTTCGTATCGGCGGAAGGGTATGTGACGTGGGAAAGGGGCCTCACGGC
>Ga0181344_1000569_pt1 | contig 14506 bp, 11 predicted proteins | sample Su13VDMLBDD_FD_130098 | JGI IMG/M metagenome (GOLD analysis project Ga0181344, IMG submission 130098) | Freshwater viral communities from Lake Michigan, USA - Su13.VD.MLB.D.D | ecosystem: Environmental > Aquatic > Freshwater > Lake | place: USA: Michigan | collected 2013-07-15
ATCATAATCTGTTCTATTATTAAACTCATCAATTCTTTCAGTAATTCTACCAAAAGCTTCTCCTCCTGATTCAGTTAATTCATAAGTAACATCATACTTAATTTTATCATTAGGATAAGTAGGTTGATAAGCATCTGGAGCTAAAGTATTAAAAGAAGTAGCAAGTACAATAATTGGTTCATTAGGACCTTGGAAATAACTATCTTCAGATACTGCAATTGGAGTTTTAAATTGATCATAATCAGGTCTATCATAACAGGTTTGAAAATCTGTTATTTGATAAAATGAACCTTGACTTAATTGATTACTAGCAATTAAAGATGTTAATTGAGAATATGTTACATCAATTATACCACCAGATAATCCACCATCTTGAATAACATCTTCAATATATTTTTTAAGATTCAATTTATTAGATAACAAAGTTGTTTTACCATTAGGCATAAACCTTTGATCTATATATTTATTTTTTGCCATTTTAAAAAATATTAAAATGAATGATATTTATTATTTTAAGATGTAGTAATATTTGTACAATTGTTTCCAACATAAGTAAATGTCTGAGTAAATATAAGTGTAGCACCTTCATAGTATTCAGCAACAGTTACATTATTATTAACATCATATGTGTAATCAATTGAATTACCTACAATAGTAGTCCAGTTGGCTCTAAGAAGTATAGTTTCAATAGAAGATAAAGACGTAGTAATTGTATCAGAACTAGCACTAGATAAATTAAATATTTTTTTAATTAATCTTACTAAATCAATTACACCTTCAGTATTAGAAGTTCTAACTGTACTATTACCTCTACCTGGTATATTATTTAAACTCATATTGATTTATTTAATTGTTATTGTTTAATCATTAAAATTCCAGCTGCATCTAATGGAGCTGCTCCTAAACCAGTTGTTTGAAATATTGCACCAGCTTGTAAACCAGCAGTACCTGCATCAGCATCATCATCATAAGCAGGAATACCTTTAAGAATAATACCAGCGTCTCCATTTCCACAATCATCAATAGCAACTAAAGAAGCAATAGTAGTACCATTATCAAATTCTAATATTGTTTGAGTTGCAGTAACTTCCAATGTAGAAATAGCAGGAGTAGCATCAAGTATCATTGCTGTTTTAGCATCTGAAATTGTAGTTGCAATGTTTGTAACAAATGAATTTAAATTAATAAAATTAGAAAGTTCAATGTGAGATGATTTACCATTGACTAAAAATCTTTTGTCTAAATAATAATTTGCCATAATTTTAGGTTTTATATTTTAAAATAAATTGATTTTTTTATAAAAGTTATTACTTTTTATATTATTAATTTGGTTGAGGACATTCTCCTAATTGTACTTTATTAACTGATAATACATCAGGTAATGGATTTGTCCAAGCTTCAATAGGATAATAAGTATTAAATTCTGAGTAACTATACAATGTACCAGATCCTAATGAATCACGTAACTCCCATCTAGATAATGTACTATTCCAATAAACATATCCTATTATAGTTATTAAATCAGAACAATAAATTGTATAATAGTTTCTACCATTATATGTACCAGAAGCTGTATATGAATTAGTTGATGATCCACATTGTTCATCAGTTACAACAAAACATATTGGTGTTTCTTTAGTATATTCTATAAAATTATATGTAGTAATTAAACAACCATTTGCATCTGTAATTGATATACCTACGTTAGTATAAACAGGTATTCCATCTTGAACTGTTGACTGTAACATTATGTAATTACCATTCTTAATAACTAATGACCATAGTGTTGGATCATATGACCAATTATAATTAATTGGTGATGCACCATTAGTAACAACAGCAGAAAATGTATATATATCGTTTGATAATGTATTAGTTAATGTAACAACTACATCTGCACAAGTTAATTCTTTTGGTTGTGTACAATCAAAACAAAAACTTGAACTAGTTGAGTTAATTCTTTTTTTAAACTTATTTAATTCATCTATTACATCACCATACAATCCACAACTATCTACGTTTTGTTCTAACGTATAAAAACGCTTAGCTTCATATATTTGTGAATACAAGTTATCTAGGTTACAATTATAACCATATAATACTTTTTCACTATACAAAGCCACTAATTTTACAAAGTAACATTTAGTTTCCATTAGCAATTACAATTACGTACTGTTGTTGTAGAAGAATTATTTTTATTATATATATCAGTTGTACCATTACAATTGCAATCATCCCAAGGACTATTACAATTAACATCATTTAACTTACGAGTCATCAATTCATACATAGCACATGTTTCAGTGTATGAAATGCTATCTTGACAATCATTACTATAAGTTAATGCGTCATAAAAGAATAATATATCTGAATCTTTACATGCAGCTAATTTACTAATTACGCTACATTTTAATCCACAATCAATAAAATAAAAGTTTTGAATACAACTCAAAGAAGTAAGAGTTTCTTCACATATGATGACTTGATATACACCACTAAGAACAGTTCCTGTAGTTAAACCAAGAAGTAAGTCAAAATCTAATTGACCAGATCCATTAATAACAACATTAGTTGGTAATGTAGGGTATACATTTATATGATTGTCTGCTTCACTTATATCACAAAAATCTAAAGCATTAGACCATGTAAAATCATCAGATGTAATATATTCAAACCCATCTAAGTTTTTAAATTTAACATATATTGTATATGTAATAGGTACACTACCTGGAATTGGTACAGAAACATTAACAGTAGGAGTTGCATTTGTTGTTAATGTTGAATTTATATAAGTTATACCATCAATAGAATATGATATACTTGTTGGATCAATTAAATTTTTAATAATACCATTAAGTGTAATGTCAAATGAAACATTTGTTGAACCAACAAAACAATTTGATGGAGTATCAAGACTTAATTGATATCTAACTGGTATTATTAGTTCAGTATTAGGACAACAGTTAGAACTAAATTTTAATTGATAAGATTTAATAGCTGAAAAGTCTTTAGTGAGTAAACCACTTATGTATTGTAAATATGTTTTACCTGATGTAGGGGTAGTTATAACAATACCTGTACATGCAGTTGTAACATTAACGAAATTTAAATCAGCCATATAATAGTTGTTATAAAATTAAATATGTATAGAAAGTACAAGGGGGTTTTTACACCCCCTAAATACTTTTCTATTTTGATTAGATTAAACTAATGTAGGATTACCTAAATTAAAGTTTGTATTAAACGCATTAAGAGTACTCACAAGATAAGTTCTTAATGGGTTTTCATTTACAACCCCTGCAGTACTACCAAAAGCAGCATAAAAAGGATTAATAGCAGTACTACCACCAGTAAATGGAGAAGTTGTACTTCCTGATAATCTAGAATTAGGAACTGCAATTACAGTAGTATGTGGCATAATTGCAGGTATACCGCTGGTAGCCAATCTTTGGTGACAATGTTCAATATAGAAAAAGTCATAATAACCATTTTCTACAACATAGTTAGGAAATTGAACATGGTAAGACATGTATGGTTGAGGACGAGCAGTTTGATTATAAGCTTCATTAGCTTTATACATAATAGCAAGTTGACGACCAGTACCAAATCCTTCAGCAGGTAAACATCCAATTACTTGAGCAGTACCATCAAAACCTTTTACAAGACCTAAAGTAATACGTCTTTTAGTATTAATTTTATAGTCATAAACAGCTTGTCCTTCATCAATTGATAACATAATAAAATCTGTTACAGTAGATCCACCCGAAGCACCTGCAAAAGGTACACCAGCAGGAGCATTAGAAGTACCAGGAAGTAAATATGGACGAATATAATAATTACCAGAACCAAAACCAAGAGGGTCAGCAGCTTCAAATGTTCTGAAAGCTTCACGAACATCATTATCCATTGTCATTGTTACAGCTTGACCAGCAAGATTATAACCAATAACAAACTTAGCTCCATTAGGGTAAGTAGTTAAGTTTAATAAATCACCAGCACCTGTAGCAATTTGAATTGCACCAGTTGTAGAAGCATTATCAATACAAATCATTACTGCTAAATTTCCATTATTACCATTAAAGTTATAAGCTAATGATTGAATTAAATTATCTGTTTGTCTTGCAACAGTAGGATAAATTGTAGTAAAATCAGCTGTAGTAGTAAATGTACCAAATGCAGTTGGAGTACTATATACACTATTATACCAGTCAGTTCTGTCACCATGGGCAGATACTTGAATACGATAAGTAAACTCATCATCAGGTACAATTGCTGTTGAACCAGCAACATTATTACCAGCAACAAGAATGTTATTAGTAGCAAAAGATGCATTTGTTACACTAATTTTTACTCCAAGAAAACATTGTGGAGAAATCCATTGAGATTCTTCAAGAGGACGAGTGTAAAGTGTAGAAGGATCATTTGCTGTATTTCTTGTTTGAATAAACTTAATAGAATCATTTACACCTGCTGGAGTACCACCATTTACTGCTTCAACAACTTCAGTAGTAGCTACTGTACTTGATTTAAAAAATCCACCACTACCAAGATTATTAAGTGGTGCATTAAATAAATCTGTAGTTGTGTTATAAAGAGATGTTGTTGCAGTTACAGCAGTAGTAGCTGTTACAGGCAATACAATCACTTTCATTTGACTATGTTTTGTCATCATAATATTAAAAATGTTTTAATTAAATTTGAAAATCTTCCATTATTTTTTTAGTACTCATTTGTTCACCCATTTGATCCTGAATATCTTGTTGAGCGTATTGTACTGCCATTCTAATTATTTCAGGATGGAATGCTTCATCGATATCGCAATGAATTTGATCATTACCAGTAATAGAATGTAAATCTATATGATCATATCCTCCTATGTAAACCCTATTAGGATATTTAATATAACTAATATTTACACTATCTATTGTAAACTGTTCAATACCACCAGTGTCTGTTGTATCAAAGAATAATGATTTTAATTCATCATTGTTAAACCTTTCTAAAGGATTACCATCATTAGTAATTAAAATTGCTGTATCATACTGCTTGTCCATAATATTTGGATTATCAGTAGGTAAGGTGATAAAACTAGAACGACCAAAATTAGCAAGAATCCTATTCCATTTCCAACTGGGTTCAGTTTGTGATAATTTGCGGTCGTCTGTTTGCCATGCAGTGTGTCTAATCTTCTTAGTACATTCACCTTTTCTTATGACAACTTCAGCAGCAGTTAAAAATAAGTATCTAAAGTATTGACCTCGGATGTTATTACCTAAAGAACTGAGTTTTACCTCCCATCTTCCGTTTCCAACAGGAATTGGAGTAATGGGAGGTTGAACTTCAGGTGATTTTATATGTAATGAAGCAAGCTCATCGATTCTTTTTTGATTTGTTTCAAAACCAGTTTTATTAGCACTAAGACCATATCTGGTTTTTATAAATCGCATGATAGCTTTATTCAAATATTCATCGATCTCCCAAGGCATAAAATCAGGTCTGTCATTAGAAGCTATTCTATCTAATTCCAACTCAAAATTATAATGCATTTGGTCAATACGCATAGTATTAAAATTTTAGATAAATAGTTAACGTAGCTTTGCTTCAAATTCTTCTTGAATCATTTGAACTTCTTCTTGATAAGCAGGATCTAACAAGAAATTGTTGATCATATCAAATTTAGAAGTACGAACAAATGTATCAGCTGGTCCGTTAGGATTACGCTTATACCAAGTGTATTTACCATTACGATATTGAATTACATTATACTTGCAATAGTCAAATAATTCGGCAGATGCAATAATAAAGTTTCTTCTTGCTGGATCTTTCCAAATATCATAATATTCAATAAACCTACTATAACAATCCTCGTTTTGATTATAATAATCATAAACCATACGAGCAGCTTTAGCTGAAGATAATTTGAGTTCATTTGCTTCTTCAATATCCAAAGCTTTAGCCATTTGTTGAATTGCATTTTCGTGAGATTTAAGATCTTCAAGAGCAGCAGCTGCTTTAGTTTCTCTTTCGATTTTAGAAAGTTTATATTTTTCTTTCTCAACATCATCAGATACAAACCAACCTGCTTTTTGATTTAAACCATCTTCTAGTTCAGTAAAACTAGATGCAACTTCATCAGAAGCTAGTAAAGTATAAAAATTAATTCTATGAACAGGGTTAGCCATGTTAAAGAAATTAATATTATCCTTTAGTACAACACGAGATTCCATTTTTTCAAAAAACTTTTTGTTTTCTTTATTAGATGGAGAAATCTCATTTGGAATATTAGAAGTCAAATAATCAAATTCAAATCCATACTCATATTCTAAAAGATGTTGAAGTTTAGCTTTGTCTTTACCTTTGAATAGTTTTTCAGCCCAATCAAATTTATATCTTTCCTCATCTTTATAAGGATTGAATACAAACTCATCTAATCCAGTTTTAATTCCATGTACAGTTCTCATTGGTACAATAGTTTTGGTAGTACCAGGGATTCTTGTAAGGTTTTGTGGCTCTTCTTCTTTATATAGAACTTTACCTTCTTGATTAGTAATTGGTTGAGTACCATTCATCCTTTTAACTCTCATCTTGATTTTCTGATTAGGTTTTCTAAAAGGATTAGGTTCTATTTTGATTACACGATTATCATTTTTTATGTAAGTTATCATAATTAGTTATGTAGTTTTTAGAAGTTATGAAATTTATACGATGTCAGCTTTCAAGTAGATAGATCCACAACGAGTTACGTCAGCTACCATCAAACCACATGATTTCTCACGGTGAATGCTATAACCAGAAACTCCACCAGCTTGACCAAGACCACCATCAGTAATAGGCATACCAGACTTACCATCGTGAGCACCATACCACTTACCATTGTAAGAGATGTTATAGTCAGCATATGTTTCAGCTACCATTGAAATGTTATCAGTTTCAGATCCTGTTCCTTGTTGCTTAGAATAACCGAAGTCAAGGATATCAGCACGCCAAGAATCGATAGGTACATTAGTACGGATTGGGTGCATTTGAGGACAGAAGTATTGGTTGTCATAAGCAGGATTTTCCATAACAGAAATATCAACTGTGAAACCTTTGTAGTGAGCGAAGTAAGATCCATAGTCTAAGTGACGGAAATCTTCTCCTTTACGAAGGAACAAAGTGTCAATAGTTACGAAAGATTTAGCATCAGCTTTGATCATTCTGTCAAACATTTTACGGAACTCCCTTCCTGCAGACAATACGATTTTTTGTTCGCCTTCAGAAATTTTATCTTTGATAATGCTATCAAACCAATCTTCCATTTCTTCCAAGCTCAAGTTACCATTATGAGTAAGAACCCATCCTGATTCCAATTGCTCACGAAGTCCAGAAGAAGTCAAGATTTGGTGACCTTCAGGAGAAACCATTGTAGAAGATTGCTTACCAAACATAAGAGTATGCTCACAGTTTTGGTAAAGTTCGTTAAATGCTTCAGCATCAAGAACAGCCATGAAACGAGCCAAAGGCTTACCTTCAACTTTATCTTCATATTTAACCCATAACATACGAAGGTATTTACCATATTGATCATCGGAGAAATTACCTCTGTCTGCAGCTTGCTTAGCACGTCTTGCAGCTTTGTCAGAAACTTCTACTTTGATTGCGTGTTGTTGCAATTGTCCTTCAGATTCGAAAATTGAATAGAACTGGAATCCACCAGCATCAACGTTATCTTCAGTAGCAACGGCACTAGATACTTTATTCCACTCAGAACCAGGAACCAAGAAACGAGCAGGAAGGTAAGCATTAGGATTATCAGTTACAAAACGAAGAGTGTAACGATAAGCATTAGGACCAACTTGTCTGTGTGTACGAGAAGCAGTACCAGGTTGTGGTTCTACTCTACACAACATAGTGTTGTCTTGAGGAATGATAATGTCAGAAACATTGAACCAAGGCTTGTCAACAACGATATCAAACGTTTGAAGATTAAGACCTGGTTTTGGATCTGTATTAACAGTTTGAGTGATACGTGCTTTTTGAGCGTTACCACCAGATAGTTCCCAACGGAAACCAGAACGGTCGATCAATTTAACACGACCTTTAGCTTCAGTCATACCAACTAACGGCTTACCGTAGTATTTGTTAGTAGCACTGAAGATTTGAGAATAACCCATGTTAAGGTTAGCAAGATTGTCTGTACCAAAAGCTTCATGTAAGTGAAGACCTTTGATTTCACCAGTAGCAAGAAGACCATCTGTAATTACAGTGGTTTTACGAGCACCATTTTGGATAACTTTAGCGTTTTCGAAATCCAAAGTACGATAGCTTGAACTCATATTAATAATTATTTAAAAGTTAAATTAAAATTACCAGTCAGATGCAGGATTAATAGCGCGTTTTGGTTCCGTTGATTCTTGTTGTCTATTAAAACTACGTCCTTCTGATTTGAATTTATTAGAAACAGTTTTTTTGTTATTGACTATTTCCAGAATTTTATTGGTTACTTGTTTTTGAACAGGAGTACTTCTGTTTTTAAACTCTAATGAATAAGGATCTAAGTCACTTAAGAAATCCATAAACGTTTGAGTTAAATCAGGATGCTCCCATATTTTATTCCATTTGTATTTCCATAGTTCCATCTCAGCTCCATTATCTAGTTGTACAATATCAAATTGACTAACTATTTCTTGTTTCTTTGTATTAGACCATGGTTTTTCTTCTAATGAATTTTTAAAATTATCAATCCAGAATTGTTCTTGCTGAAGCTTTTGTCTTTGATAGTTTTGCATTTCCATTTCTCTTTCTTGAGCTTTTTGGAATTCCATTTCTTTCATATATTCTAACTTCTCTAAGAAATAGTTTTTAGCTTCATTAGCTAATTCTTCTCCTTCACTATTATAAATATAAGAATCAATCTCACTATCCAATCTTTGTAATCTTCTTTGATCAACAGGATTATCTGGATTAAGTCCTTCTCTAATATACATTTCAATTAACATACGTTGACCATACTCTGATTCTGTATCCATAGTTGCATAATCATATTGCTCATCTATGATTTCTTTCATTGTCAAAGCATCTTCATATGTACCACCTGATAACGTATAATCAATAAGTTCAGCCAATCTAGGATCGCTAGCTTGGCTTTTAATAAATTCCAATGCTTGCTGATTTCTTAATTCTTGATCATATTCTATTAATTCATTAAGAGTATTTTCATCTAGTTCAGTAAGTTCATCAGGTATGTTAAGTATATTCTGTTCTCTTAAAATTTGTAAAGCAGCATTATAAATATCAGGATTATATTCACGTTCTCCTGATTCATTTTCTACATATTGTTGCTGATCTTCAGTATCATAATTTGCGTTTCTTAATTCTTCTTGAATTTGATACTCCAAAGCTTCTCTTTCATCAACTTCCTCTATTTGATCAGGATCTACAGAATATTCATTTTCGTTATATTCTTGATTATAATTATCATACCCTTCAGGAGAATAATAATTGTCATCTTCATTTGATTCACTACTAAGAGTGTTGTTTTGACTCATGATATCATCAATCGATAAATCACCAGTTCCTAATTCAAATGAAACATCTGGCATAATTACATTATCTTTACTCATACAAAATTATTATTTTAAATTTTTTAGATTTATTAAATTAAGTTAGTTTATATATTTTTTTTTAATCACTTAGCATTACCTGAGTATTTTTTCTTCATAAATAAGATTTTTAACTGATAAAAGTGACTTACTTACGGCTACTGCGTTAGATACAGAGTCAATTAATACACTTGTAGGATCATATACAGTATAACTATCTGTGTTTAAACTATATATCTTTCCATCACGTAAATCAATTGCTTTGTTTCTAAGTAATGCATCTTTAAACTTATCATACTCATTCATAAGATCAGCATTAATTAATAATTGCTTAAATGGTACTTCCAAAGAATTAAGAATTAAGTTATATCCTTTCTTATTATTATTCTTACTAAGTTTATTTTGACAATTAATGAATGTATAACCACCACCTATATTTACACCTAGTTTAATAGCACTTGATACAGCTAAGACAGCATCATCTAATCTATCTTTTAATTCTTTCATTTCAAGTTCAGTTCTTCCACCTGCATGGATAACTGCAACTCCACCTGTAAGATTAGCTAATCGTTTTTGATGGAATCTTCTTTCTCTATTAGATAATTCTAATTCATCATTATTATCATCTTGATCAAGTAAGTATTTAATCTCTTCTACTATGTCACTAACCAACTGAATGTCGATTGTTTCTTCATTAGGTGTAACACGTGTATGATATTGATCTATCTTGATTTCTTTTGCAAAACCAAGATTATTATTATTAAACTCAGTAGTTGGTTCTACAATCATTGATGAAGTTAAAGCAGCTAAATCGTTCATGAGTATTTGTTTTCTATCACCAAATCCATCATTCTCAACAAAGCATATTGGATAAGCAGAAACATCTAACCATTTCTTAATTTGACCTAATGTAATATCTGAAATATCATCACAAAAAACCACAAGTGGTTTCCCATTAAGGTATTCAATATATGGGCCGAAATCTGTCATTGCTCTGATAACACCTTCTACAATTAAGACATGTACATCTACTGCTGTAAATGTAGACTCTTTAATATTATTTACCATAAATGGCTCAATGTATCCTTTGTGTAATTTCATACCAGTAGTTTTATCAACTCTGGTTTCAGAATACTGAGAAGACTTAACTTCTATATCTCCATATAACCCAATCTCTTTAACTATATCATAAATAAATTTACCTATGTTAGTATCATTAGCAGATATAGAAGCTACTTCTTGTAATAATTCAAGTTTTGATTCTATAGATAAAGAATTACTTTTAATGTATCCAATTACATCTTTTAATCCTTCATCCATTTGTTTACTGAGTTCATAATAACTCATTCCTTCATTTAACAATCTTGTACCCTCATTAATTAAATATTGAGCTAATACCATTGTAGTAGTTGTTCCATCACCAGATGATAACATTGTTTTCATAGATGCTTCTCTTAATACAGTAATAACCATATTTTCAAAGTTATCTTCAGACATAATGTATCTTGCTACAGTTACACCATCCTTTGTAATATGAGGTTTATTGTTATCATCTTTAAACAGAACAGTTCTACCTTTTGTACCTAATGTTAGCTTTACCGTATCAGCTAACATATTAACACCATTTAGAAGTTTTTCAGTTGTAGTCATAAATTAATTTAGTTTTATAATTGTAGTTTTGTTATTTATTAATTGCCTTTTTCATATCTGCTTTCATCTTTTCAATTCTCTGTCTAGCCATAATCTCTTTATCAGTCAGTCTTTCTTTTTGTTCCATTTGTCTTTGCTTCATTTCGTAGTCTATCTTATTCTTATCAGATTTATCTTGAGTTTTCATTTGTAATTCTCTTTCTTTCTGCTCTATCTTCTTCTCATCAAGTTCTAATTTTTTCTTTTCATTTTCTACTTTAGCAATCAATTGATTTATTTGCATATAATCAGGAACACCATCTTTATTGTAATCTTTTTGTACATCAAATGACATTGCTTGATATCTAGACTTCATTTCGTCTCTCATGTAATCTAACATACCTTTCATGTATTCTTTATCAAGATCAGCAATTTGTTCGTCTTCTTTTGCATCAAGTTGCATTTGTAACATCTCTTTCTGATGATCACGATCTGCTTGTGCTTGTTGTTCAGATCTTTCAGCAAAATCCATTTCAACTTTTCTAACAATAGTTTTAAACTCAGATAGATTTTCAGTTTCTAATAAATGAATTAAAGTATCTAATCCTGCTTTATTGTTTTGTACTAATGCATGACCTAATGATTTAGCTTGTTCTAATACTCTAAATGCTTTACTATTATCAGCAATCTTAAGTATATAATTATCTTCTAATCTAATTAAACCTAAATCAATTACAACTTTTTCTTCATCATTTAAAAATCCTCTTAATTTACCACTATTTACACTAAGTACAGATATAGCCATTTCCATCATTCCTTGTAATACTTCTTGCCATAACAAATCATGAGCTGCGTGTAATGGTTCAGTCATATTAACTGAATGCATTGTTTCTCTATAATTATCTGTAGCTGTCATTCTAGGATTAGATTGTGCTAATCGTTGATCTGACATACCAGCAGCAACTTTAATATTACTTTCAAGGAATTGTAGAATCTGAATATAGTATTGAACAACATTAGAATTAGTAGCATCAATCTTATCAGCTACTTTCATAGTATTTAATAATCCTATTCCTCCACCAGCACCTTTTGCATTAGATAACGGATTATAAAGAATAATACCATGATCTTCGGCAATCTGTAATGTCTTTTCTACACCTAGATTTTTATCAAACAAATGTACATTTAAAAACGTTAAAACCCCTCTATCTTGTGAAATAAGTTTCAAGAATCTAGCCATGATAACATAATATAGTTTTTGCCATGGTTTCATTCTATCCATTACAGAAATAGAGAATGCATTTCTATTGTTATAAATGTAACCGTATATCGGAAGTTTTACTTGATAAGGATTTAATAATGATTGATATGCATCTTCTAATGGTCCGACATCTACAAATATATCACTACCAATTCTAACTCCTTTCCATACTTCTGGAACCCATACCCATTCTAATGAACATTTATTACCACTTTCATCAGACCAAATATAAACAACAGTATCTTTAGTAAACATACTCTTTTCTACTAATGTCTTTTCTGCATCTGTTGGAACAGGAAAATCTTCATCTACAAATGTAGTATCTAATTCACCATATTCATTTATATAATCCATTTTACCAAGTCTTCTTTGAGACTTCCAGTAAACTGTATACACAGATAAATACTCACTATAGTTTCTTCTTGTTTCACTTGCACTTAAACCAATATTGTCAATATATTTAGCTGAGATATAACCATGACTTGGTCCACCATATTTTTCATCAAGAATAATATAATCTTCTGCACTAAGACGTTTACCACTTGGAAATCTACCCAAACGCATTACATCTTTCCAAATACTTGGTGCTTTACGATTAGTACTAAATGGATGATTTAAACCAGTAACACCTTTATGATAACCCATTGCTGTAAGTTTCTCATAATCTTCTTTACTTAATTTATCTCCATATTCTTCAATAACACGACCTACAGTAATGTTTTGTTTATATCCTGCATAATCACCATCTTGAATAAATTGAACGTCTGGTGACTTCTCATAAAACAAATTAAGAGGATTCAATTGTTTAATCTTAGGAAGATCACCTTCTCTTTGAATATATACTTCTACTGCTTCAATACCTGCAATAAGAGCATCTTCAAATGTTTGATTCTTTACCCATTTAAGATTTAACTTTTGAGATATCATCTTCATAATCCTGGATACAGTTATTTCTTCTGCAATAGTTATATTTGCATACTTATCAAATATAGCTTTAGGATTACTTAATGTTTTATATTTTCTTTGATACTTATCTTCTATTTGTTGTTGTAATTGATCAAGTTCTTTTGGATTTACATTAGCTGCAGCTGCATCTATTTCTAACTTAATTAACTCTTGTACTTTTTGTACTTCTAACTTAAAAATGTCATTAGTTAATCTATCTAATTCCATTTGTTTTTCTCTTTCAATTCTATTAGTAATCTCTGGAGAATTATTAACAACATCAAATGCAAATGGTCTATTCCATTCTTCACCTTTCATTGCATCGATAACATTGTGTGTTTTATTGTATGCATTAACAAATATTCTACCTTCATTAGAACCACCTAAACCTCTACATATATCTCTATATTCTTCTTGATCTAATTGGTTATTTTTTAAAGCATAGTTTTCTTCTATGCGATACCAGTCAAGATAAAAGTCATCTGCTACATTGCAGAAATAATTCATGGTTTTAATTCTCCAATTCTTATCTTTTTTACTTGTTGGTAGTCTTTGATTTTGATAACTTAACATAATTAATATTGTTTATATCTGTGTTTATACCATTTACCTAATTCATCTGATATATCATCATCTGCAATTAGATCTTCATTCTCGTCATCATACCATTCTTTTAGTTGAACCATTATACCCATAAGAGCCATGACTAAGTCATAGTTTCCATTTCTATCGTAGTTTATTAACTGTTCAATCATCAATTGATCTTCTAAACAATCTACATTTCTAATACCTTCTATCTTTACCTTTTCTCCAGATTCAGTATCATAATATATTTTGTTTATACCTCTTTTATCTAACCACTCATATAATAAATCTTCTCCAATTTGTTTATGTCTAGGAGTAGCCATTGAGTGACCAAATTGTCTTAAGTTAGTTTTAGTTCCTGGTAAATGTTTTTCCATTGTAAGAACTGGTGGTGTAAGTAATCTATCTAATTCTCCTCTTCTTAAAAAGAATGATAAAATACCACCATCTCTATCGTTCTCAAAAGTTATCTTAGCATTATAATATTTGCTGAGCTTAACAAGTA
>Ga0181344_1000571_pt1 | contig 14474 bp, 1 predicted proteins | sample Su13VDMLBDD_FD_130098 | JGI IMG/M metagenome (GOLD analysis project Ga0181344, IMG submission 130098) | Freshwater viral communities from Lake Michigan, USA - Su13.VD.MLB.D.D | ecosystem: Environmental > Aquatic > Freshwater > Lake | place: USA: Michigan | collected 2013-07-15
AAGTCAAGATGCTTACAAGAACAGAGTTTTAAATTCTACCATCTATCAAGTATTCCCACTTACATTATCTTGGAGTGATAATAATAGTATGTTCAGATCAACTACACCTAAGAATGTAGTTAAGTCATTGACTGAGCAACACAGTGCTTGGAGAGCTGAAGTATTAGCTAATCCATCATTGCATCCACACAAGATTAGAGTATCTTTTGGTATTGCTCAAAAACAGTCAACTGTAAATGAGAATGGTGTAAAAGAACCTATTCCTGGTGCAAGTACATCTGCTGAAGGTGCTGGATTGATTACAACTAGTGATCTTACAAAAGATCCATTAGTTGTTATACCAACTACTGCTGGTACTTTATCTAAAGGATCTACATCATTTAGTAATCCTGTAGGACGTATCTTCTTATCATTAAAGAATGCTTATGTTAAATTAAAGAATAGAAAGCTAAATGAAAAAGAGGCTGAGACTATCTTTGCTGTAATACATAAGATGTCTAAGAATGCATTTGAAGATCGCAGTCTTAAGACACAAGATACACCAAGATTACTTAACTGGTTGAAATCAATTGTCTATTGGGGAACACCAATGGATGCTAATAAGAAAAGAAAACCTGCTGGATACAATAGCTTATTTGTAGAGCGTGAGGATGGTGTGTTAAAACTATTCATCTCTGGTAAGGGACAAAGTTATGTATTCACTCCTACTAATCTAGAAGAAAACAAAGACGAGATCATCACCTTGTTACAAGGGATGTATAATAATGTCAATGCTACAACTGTTAGCAAAGATTGGAATGACGCCTATGAAGAAATCACTGGTGTAAATGAAGACGGATCATTAGAAGTTACAGATTGGAATAACTATCAAGAATACTTACTATCTCCAAAAGGTAGAAAGGATGAAGAGTTACCATTATCTGTAGAGATGAGACCTAAGGAGAATGAGGAAGATGTAAACAGAAGCGGAATCTATTTCACTATTGCTGATCAAGATGACATTGATAGATTTGAAATTCCTGCAGCTTCAACTAAGCCTGTAATTATTACTCCTGGAGGACCTAAGAAAGTTAATGTAGAAGATCAGTTTACTCCTACAAGTCGTGCAGGTCAACAAGCTCCACAAGCTGCTATAGGTATTACGTTTGATGGTGAATCATTGAGCGAGTTGCCATTAAATGATAAAGAAGGTAACCTTGTTGGTAACTTGCAATTCGTTGCTAGTCCAGAAGGAGAGATGTTACGAATCCAGGATAAAGAGATCGATGAGAAGAACCAAGAACTTCTAGACAAGTTAGTTGATATATTAGGAGTTCCTAAAGATGCATTGATAGCTCGTATCAAAGAAAAAGTAAAAGAGCAACTTCCTACATCTACAACTGAGGATCAATTCAAACCAACTTCTAGACCTACTACTAAGAAAGCAGTAGAGGTAGCAGAAGCTATTACTAGCACTCCTGTTTCACAAACTGATATGGATGAGTTTAATCAAGCAGCTGCACAGGCTCCTGATAATGAACTACATCGTATTAAGTTAGTAGAAGACATTAAGCAGTTTGAATCTGAGGATTGGACAAAGATTGAGAAGTGGTTAAAGAGCACGTTCCCTAATGTTCCAGTGTATCGTGTTAAGAACATACTTAAGACTACTAATGGTTTAGAAGCTTGGGGTATGTTTAAAGATGGTGCCATCTATGTGTATGAGAATGCTGAGGTAGGTACAATCTATCATGAAGTGTTTGAGAGCGTATGGAAAATGTTTACTCCATTAGAGGAGCAACAAGGTATCCTTAATGAATTCAAAGCTAGAAAAGGTACATTCGTTGATAGAGAAACACGTAAAGAGATTAAGTATAGTGATGCTACTCCTCATCAGATTAAAGAACAATTAGCTGAAGAGTTCAGAGACTATGTATTATTTAAAAAGATACCTGCTAAGCCTACACAAGGAAGACCATTCATTGTTAAGTTGTTCTCTGATTTAGTAAACTTCATTAAAGAATTCTTTACAGGAAATAAAGCACAAACTAATACAGCTAATCTATTTGATAAGATTGGTAGTGGTTACTTCAAACAATCAATACCTAACTACAATGCATTGTCATTTGCAGAGAAGGGGATAATTGATATTGATAATGTAACTCCTACAGCTGGTAGCGAATATCGTTTAAAGAATATCAGAGAGTCACAAACTCATGATATTGTACAACAGATGATATATGATACTATCAGTGAGTTATCTAAAAGCAATAAGAGTTTATTTACTATTCAGAAGTTAAACAAGACAGAATTATATAATAGACTATATAATAATGTTGTTACATACATCAGTCAAACTAAACGATTGGCTGATCAATCAGTAGCATTAGATCAAATCACTCAAGAGGAGGCGGATGAGAAGATTGCTAAAGCTCTTGCATTGTTTGTTGATGTAAAGAATCAATGGAAAGAGATTACAGGAATCTATGAAGATTCTATCAAAGCTTATTCTATTGACTTTGATGAAGAAGACAATGTCATCACTCGTGATGAAGACAACAGTGGTAAGGAAACATATCAAGATGCTAGTAGAATTGATACATTTAAAAAGGCTAACGCTGCAATTAAATTATTATTAGCTAGTATCCCTCGTACCACTAAAGGTAAAGACGGACAAGTTGATAGTGTTCCATCTTCTATCAATGGAATGGTATTACTTCCACAAACACAAGTTCAAACAAGACTATTAAATAAGATAAGTTCTTCTCGTAACATTAACGAAATGCTTGAAGGTATTCGTGAAATAGCATTAGAAGATTCTGATTATATTGTATTATACAAACGTCTTAGTAAGAACAATAATATTCATGAAGAGGCTGACTTAACTGATACATTAACAGAAATGCATGATGTTCAGTTAGTTACTGCTTTATGGAAAACATTCAAGAAGCAAGATCCTGATGTAAAGAATATTTATATTCTAGACAATGGTGATATTGTTGTTGGTGATTCTAACTTCTCAAGCTCTGCTAGAGAGTTAAAGAAACAAATCACTAATGATATAGTTGATGTTATCAAATCTAATAAGAGCAAGTTCTTTAAGGTATCAGAAAACAAATTATACTTTGAAGGAGTGGCAGGCAGTATTAATAAAGTAGAATTAGCTAACCTTAGTGATGAGATTGCTTTCTTAAAAGATCTAGGAATAGAATTTAAAAAGAGTGATATCGAAACTAAGTTAACTGATAACGAGAAAGAAGAATTTGATAAAGCGGTTAAAGGTATTAGAACTAGTATTAAAGAAGTTACTAAGATAGCTACTATTGGTGGTAAGACTTTATCTATTGAAGGACATCTTACAACTCTTGGTGAACTAAAAGCTAAGATTGAGAATCCTGAATTTAATACAACTTACTTTAATGTTAAAGGTGAGCGTGTACAATCATTCATTGGAACAAATGCTTCTAGTGATTTATTTGATGCATTGTCTAAGGTTGAGAAGAAATCAGATTTAATAGGCACTCCTTATGAGTATCTTCTTAATGATGTCTTCTCACAAAACTCTGTGATATTAAATGCTATCTTTAATGAGACTGGTGATAGAAAGACTGGCTCAAGACAATTAATGAAGACTGCATACTCAGATGGTATTGTAGATCAATTGAAGAATAAGCAAAAGTCATCATCTAAGTTAAGTTATAGAGATAGATTAAGTCAAGAGATTAACCTTAACTTAAAAGGATACTATGCTAACTTGGTTCCAGGAGATGCTAGTTTAGGTTGGATGACTTACATGGGTAATCATGTTAAAGCAAAAGACTTAGATAAGAATGGTATTGGTTGGAGAAAAACTATACCTGCAATCTTTAAAGGATACTTCATTGATGAGTTAAACTTATCAAGAGACGATCGTGATATTGTTAAGTTATCAGAGAAGCAATTAAAACCAGGTGTTAAGCAAAGAGAGACTAGAGATCTACGTTTCTTAAAAGGTATCCTAGGTGATGCATTACATAAAGAAATCTTAGATCTTGATACTGATTTTAATGTTCCTGCAGAAGATATCTATGCATCTTTTGAAAAGAAGATCAATGCGGCTGTAGAGAAGTTTATTAAATTAGAAAAAGATGACTTACAAGAAACATTAGAAGAGTATAACTTACTAATGTTCAATGGTGAATCATATGATCCTTCTGGATTAGCACTTGCTGATGAGATGTCTCAAGATGAACTTGACAAACAATTAAATGCTCTATCAGTAAACTTTATAATCAATAACATTGAGCTTCATAAGTTATTGTATTCAGATCCTTATCAGTATGCTGATGAGTTAAAGCGTATTAAAAGTTTCAACTCACCTCGTCAACCTATCATTAGTGATTCACCTCAAATGAATGCTGTAATGAATAAGGTGTGGAACGAAGGATATAAGCCAGGTGATATTGGATATACAGATTTTATTGCAGATGGTTTCCGTTCTGCTACACATGCAGATGTACTTGCTATTAGTGAGTTACCTGGATACGGTAAGAACTATGAGGAGACTGATGGTTCTGGTATCATTATGATGAAAGCTAATCGTAATTTCAGAATACGTGCATCAGATTGGAATGATAACGAAGAGCGTCAATACAGATATGATGTTGCTTGGGAGAAGAGATATAAAAAGAAATCATTATCTCCTGCAGAGCAAGCATTATTAGATGCAGGTAACCCTGAAGTTAAAAGCGCATACACTCCTATTAAACCTATTGTAACTGGTAGTGAGGCTAATGGTGGTAAGTTTAATTCTATAATACTAGATAAGTTTGCTCTTTATCCTTTATCATTTAGAATGATGAAGGAGTTAAATCCAACATCTAATATTGTTAAGCTTGCTGATAAAATGCAAAACGAAAAGATTGACTACATTGTATTTAAAAGTGCAAGAAAGGTTGGTGCAAAAGTTTTACATGAGACTTATAATGAGGAAGACGGATCATTCAATAACACTCCATATGCTGAAGAAGGAATCATAAATGTTCCATTTAGTATCATGAGTGTTCAGTCAGAGGTTCCTTCTAAAGATAGCAATGACGTTACACGTGGATCTCAAGTTACTAAACTAGTAACAATGGATTACATGGAAGCTGGTGTGCCTATTGATTTCATGCCAAAAGAGAAAGACTTTGCTAAGAGATACAAAGCATGGTATGATCCTAAGACTGATAAGAATCAATCTGAGCTTTATAAAGAGATTAAAAATAATCAATCTCTTCTTGAAAGATTAACAGATCATGGCTATCAAGTACTATTGAAGCGCTTAGGTATTACTAAAAATAAAGATGGCAAGTTTGTAGTCACTGATACATCTAAGGTTACAAAGACATTACGTGATGAGATATTAAAGAGAGAAGTTAACAGTAACATTAGCTTAGCATTACAATCTTTCTTAGATGGTGAGGCAGTGTTAGAAGCTACTCCAGCATATCAGCAAATTAGAAACATCTTGTATTCTATTGCAGATAAGACTGTAGTGTCTCCTAAAGTTAATGGTGGATTAAAAGTACAAATTCCTAATACATTATTAGAATCAGCTAAGGCTGCTAAGGTTAATATAAATGGTAAGGAAGGATATGAGTCTGATTACTTAGATTTTTATATAGATGAGAATGGCAAACGTGTGTGCGAGTTAATGGTTGCACGTTGGTTCAAGAGTGATAAGACAGATGCTGACCTATTAGAATACTTTAATACACATCCAGATGGACAGAAGATCTTATCTGGATTAGCATTCCGTATCCCTACTCAGAAACAAAACTCTATTGATTCATTTGTTATTAAGAAGTTTCTTCCTAAAGAGTTTGGTGATTCAGTGGTAGTTCCTTCAGCATTAGTTAAGAAAGTAGGATCTGACTTTGACATAGATAAGTTATCTATATATCTAAAGAACCTATTTGTTGACAAAAACGGCAAGTTACAATTAGTAAACATGAAAGGCTCTGAGCAAGAGACTAAGGATTACTATGGTAAGGAGTTTGATGCTATATTAGAAAACGCTAACAACAGAAAGCAAGGTAATCTATCTGATGTTCTTAAGATGTTAGGTAATCAAAATATTGATCAGCCTCTTGATACATCAGACTTTGAAACATATACTAATAATGTAGAGAAGCTTTCTAGAGTGTTAAAGAACTTTGATTCTAACTTTGAAGATGTTATTGATTTATTATTAGAAAGAAAGAAACAATTAGAAGCATCTTTGACTAAGCTTACAGATGCTGAGTTACAAGCTCAACTTAGAGATGACTATATAGATAAGAAGTACAAGCAAGCTCTTGAGAATGATTATATTCAATCTAGTCAAAACCTAGTATCTAATGAGTTAAACTTTGCTAACTTAACTAAGCCTAACTCTGCAAAACAATTAGAAGACTTATCTATAGAGATCGTTAAGCTTCGTCAAGCTAAGGAGTTTGATTATACATCGACTACTAACTTATTGAACAGACACTTCATGACTCGTTTGAGACATGCGTTTGTTACAGGTAAAGCTGCGATTGGTATTGCTGCTCTTGCTCAAACTAATCATTCAGGAGATCAACGTCAGCTTACATATATTGATCTTGATAAGTTACGTACAGATGCTAATTTAAAAGAAGCAAATTGGTTAGGTGATGGTCAAGTTAAGTTTGATGAAGTTAACAGAATCAACGTTGGCGGTAAGATGGTGGTTACACTATCTATGATTAAGAATAAAGCTGGTGAATTCATCTCAGATATCATTGGTCAGTTCATTGATGGTTATGTGGATATCTCTAAAGGTCCTTGGATTATGGAGCTTGGTGCTACACCGAACGTAGCTTCTACATTCTTATTCTTAACTAGAATAGGTGTTCCTATCAGAACTACTTCTATGTTCATGAATCAACCAATCATTCGTGATTACTTACGTGCTATTGAGAATGCTGGTTATTCATATTTGTTTATTGATACAATTGCTGAAAAGATAAAAGATGAATATGCTCCTCTATCAGCAGTTAAGGCTACAATGATTCCTTCTACAGATCAATTGAAAGACATGATTGGTAATAAAGATTTATCTTTAGATCAACGTGGAGATCAACGTTTCATCTTAGATGAGTTCTTGAAGTATGCCAAGATGGCTGAGCAATTGTTTTATGTAATGCAAGGATCTAACTTTGATACTGCTACATTCAATGATCCGTTCTTAGTGTTTAAGAAAGAAGAGCAATTAAAGAAAGCACAGCAAACTATCTTCTCATCAGTAGATACAATACTAGCTAACTCTTTCATTGGTAATACTCGTAAGGCTTGGACAAATATTAGAAACGCGTTCTCATCAATCCTTATATCTGATCAACCTACAGCAAGAGGTGTCATTGAAAAGACTCTTCGTCCTTATGTAGAGATGTCAGATAGAGACTTTGTTAAACTTGCTCAGAAGGCTGTATCAAACTTATTTGATTGGTCTGTACAAACTGAGTTAGGATTGAATATAAACATATCAGACATCTTGTTAAGTGATACAGTAAATGTTGCTGATCAAGTGAGTGAGTTTATTAAGATGGTTAAGCGTGATCCTAAGCATCCTTTATATAACAATCAAGTTATTAATCTTCTTGCTAAGCCTGAGAATAAGAAAGCTAAGGCTAACAGTGTTAATAACTTATATTTAACTAATAGAGATAACAAGATTGCTAATCAAAACGAAATCATATTCTCATTCCACGAATTAAAAGAACATTTGAAGAGCGTTGGTAATGAGAAGTTGTACGATAGACTTATTGCACTTAGTGTATTACAATCTGGATTGACAAACTCTCCTATATCATTTACATCATTACTTCCTTACGAAGATTTCATCAGAGTGTATAATAAAACATTATCAGCACTTGATCAAGTACCAGTAAGTGTATTCAATAAGTTAAATGTATTTGAAAGAGAGAATTGGAATGATGATGATATTGTTCCTAGTGTTGCGGCAAGGTGGACTAATACAGGTAGGTATAATCCTGATATGGCATTCTTATCATCTAAAATTAAAGATGCTGTATCTAAGAAAGTTATTCCTCCTGTTGTAACAATAAGTACATTTAATCAAGCTACCAATAAGGACGTAATTACATACACTTGGGAGAAGGATAGTAGTGAAGTATTAACTGCTGAGGATAGAAAGAAAGGTATTAAATACAAAGAGAAGAAAGCTCAGATGCGTAGAGAAGGTGACTATTCTTATATCAACAAAGGATTGTTTAAAAGAGTCACTGATGATTACGGTACTCCATTGGTAACAAGCTATGTATATAATGGAAAAGAATATTTCTCATACGTATACAAGATGATCAATGCGTGGGGTGATTCTTATAGAGCTAGTGAATATTATAACGTTGCTAAGCCTTCTGTTATTGATAACGGATATTTGAAAGTTGATAGAGAGGTAGATGATAAGATGATTATTCCATATTTCACAACTGTGAAAACTGCAGGAAAAGCCGTATCTTCACAACCTGTTGCAGTAACAAATACTATTAACATATATGCTGGTACAGGAGAGAATGCTGACTTAAGTAACTTTGCTATAAGACCTTTTGAATATAAAGGTCAGCAATTTGAATCAGTAGAACAAGCGTTTCAGTATACAAAAGTAGCTGATTATGCTAAGGTATCTACAGAAAACAATAATGTACTCGAACAAATATTACAAACTACTGATGGAGGTAGATTAAGATACTTAGGAAGTTCTAAAGCTGTAAGTGGGTTAAATGTTGCACAATGGGATGTTGCTTCCTCAGCAGTTATGAAGGAGTTATTAAGAGCTTCTTTTGAACAGAATCCAGATGCTCTTGCTAAGTTATTAGCTACAGGAGATGCTGAGCTTACGCATACACAAGATACAGGTAGATGGGGTAGAGAGTTTCCTAAGTTGTTAATGGAAGTTCGTGATCAAATAAAAGTAATTGGTAATTCTATAAAATTAAAATGCTAATATGGCAACTTGTCCAAACGTAAACTTAGATTCTTGGAAGTCACTTGTAAACATACAAGGGGAAGATCTAGCATATTATCTATGGGATAAATATGATGGTGATGTTCCTGGTGTATTTTTAGGAGAATCTGTTAAAGAATCTGTTGCTTCTCCTGAACTTTTAGAAAACTTGATGAAGGTGGCTGAGAAGATGGGTGTGTCATTTAAGAAGTTAGCTGACTATGCAAAAGAAGCAGGTCTTGATACTAGAGGTATCAATGCTGTTGCTGACTTAGCACGTGGTGTTATTGCTATTGCTGAACAAAAAGAAGGAGTTGCTATTACAGAAGAGATAGTTCATATAGCTACAGCTATACTTGAGCAAACTAATCCTGGAATAGTTACAGAGATGATCTCTAAGATTGATCGTTTCAAAATCTATAATGCAACATTAGAACAGTATAGAAACAATCCTAAGTATCAACTACCTAATGGTAAACCTGATATCCGTAAGATTAAAAAGGAAGCTGTAGATAAATTGATTGCTGAGCTTATTGTTAATGATAGCCAAGACTTAGAACAATTTCCTGAATTACGTGAGGAGAACAATAGATCTCTTATAAGACAATGGTGGAACAACATTCTTGATTTTATTAAAGGTCGTTATCGTCAAGCTAACATTTCTATATTTGAAGAGGCAGGTAGTTTAATCTCTGCTGGTGAAATAGAAGGTACAGTTGCAGATATAGTAGATGGTGATGTCTATTATCAATTAACTACAGATGCTCAAAAAGAAATCCAAAGTGCATTATCTGAAACTCGAAACAGTATAAATAAAGAAGAGAGTAGTGAGAAAGTTGATCCTATCCTAATGGATACGGAAGAAGCTAACAACTGGTATAACTTTACAGATGCTGCAGGTAATGTTAGTCGTGTATCTAAGCGTGTTACTGATAGAGTGAAAGCTTGGTACAAGGGTAAGTTTGGAACAAAAGTATTTACAGAGCAAGAGAAACAGTTCAATGAATTAAAGCGTAAGTATGGTGTTGCTGGACATAATGACTTTGAAGAGATCCATGCTAGATACTATAACAAAGATGGTACACGTAGACAAAAGCCTTTAGATGCTCCTGATAAGTTTAATCTTCCTTCTCGAGCAATGTATAATCTATTGGAAACATACTATGCTGAGTTAGTAGATACTTTTCCTAAGGATACATTAATCTTCTCTGAGACAATCATCTATGATAAGAAAGAAAAAGAAGCTGGTACAATTGACTTCTTAGCTATTGAACCTTCTGGTAAAGCTCATATACTAGACTGGAAGTTTATGAACATCACTGGAGATGATGTAGCTTGGTTTAAACAAGGTGCATTTGATATTCAGTTAGGTAGATACAAAACTATCTTACGTGAGAACTATGGTGTAAAGGAGTTTGGTATGACTAGAGCTATTCCTATAGCTATGGAATTTACTGATCAAGATAAAGAAGGTGACCGTAAACTAAAAGGTATTGCTATTGGTTCAGTTGATGCTAAGAAGATTGAAGACTTACGTTTACTTCCTGTTCCTGCATTAAGTGAAGCTACAGGTATATTTAATGATGATGAATCTTTAACTAAAGATTACAAGGCATTAGATAAACTAATAGGTCAATTGAATTCATTCTTAGTACAAGCTAGTAAAGGAAAAGTTACTGAAGAGGAAAGAGAATTTAAGATTGAGAAACTTAATACATTACGTGAAGCTATTCGTAGATTACAAGTTCAAGAAAACATTGGCCCATTAATTGAATTGATTCAATTGATGAGTCAAGAAGGTTCACACATCTTGAATGATTACAATGTATTGTATAAAGATAGACCTGCTAGCTCAACAGATAGTACTAACAAAGATCTATCTGACTTTGCTAATACAATGAATGATTTCATTAAGCTATCAGATATATTTAGTTCTGTATCAGATAATATTGGAGAGCTCATCTTTAAAGAAGAGATGCTTAAGAATGCTATCAGTGAAGAAGATAAGAGAGGTATTCTTCAATATAAAGAAGTCCTTGATGATTTAAAATTAGAGAGTGAGAGTATTAGAAAATCTAGAGCTGCTATCATTGAAGCTGCCCAATCATTCTATGATAAACATATGGGTGAGAGAAATGGTATAACGTTTGCAAACTCTCCTGAGAAAGTATTAAAAGGATTAGGTAGTTGGTTACGTGGGGTTAGTGAGCAACCATTAGCTTCTACAAACATTTTATTCAAGTTATATACTAATGCACAAGGTAAAGCTTCTGCAGATGCGCTTACATATATTCAAAGACTAGATGTTATTAGAAAATCATTATTAGAAAAAGCTGGTAGCGATGGAGCATTAAGAAAAATGGTTCTTGAATTATATCAAAAAGATGATGATAAGAATATAGCTAATAAACTAATCTATAAGTATACTAAAGAGTTTCATGAAACTGTAGATAAGAAAGCTGAAGAAGGTGGTGATATTAAATGGTTACGTGATAACATTGATGTAGATGCTTACACAGAAGAAGCTAATAAATTAATTGAATCATCTATAGCTAAGATTAAAAAGGATCGTACTATCTCAGAGGAAACTAAAGACTTTCGTATTGCTCAAACTAGAAGATCATGGGATATAAATAGATCTGACTTCAGCGGTTGGAATAACTATATCATCAAACGTCATCCTCTTAACAAATGGTATTCAGAAGAATACAAGTCTCTTGAAAAGAATCCTGAGTTAATGAAGTTATATAATTTCTTAAATGAAATGAATGAGGTGGCTAAAGAAATTGGTTATATTGATAACCGTGTTTCTTCTCACTTCATACCATTTGTTAGAAAGAGTATGGCAGAAGAGCTTGGATGGGAACAGACTATATCTCCTGTAAAAAGATTTACACAATCTTTAACAATGCAATCTGGTGAAGCAGGATTTGGTTCATACGATGCAGTGACTGGACAATTAGAAAATAGTATTCCTAAATATTACACTTACGATTTTACATATAATGATGAAGGAGGTCCTAATGATTACACTGATGTAAGCTTAGACTTATTCCGTAACATGAACCTTTATATAAACCAAGTTCAAAAGTATAAATACTTTGATGAGGTGGAGGGACAACTTGATTTAATTAAAACTTTAGAGACATTTAAAAATCATCTAAACACTGATATTAAAGGTAATGTTGTTGAGAAAGACGGACGTCCTGAAGTAATTGAAGGTAATGAGGAGAATGCTAATATGTATGATTTGTTCTTAAAGATATTATTGTACGAACAAAAGTATCCATTAACAGATTATGATTTACCATTTAATATTGGTGAAGTTAAAAACTTTATCAAGAACTCAATTAATCTAGTTGCAGGTAAAGAAGTATTTAGTGAAGAAGAAAATCCTTCATCTATATCTATGATGAAAGCGATTGATGCAACAAACAATGCATTCCAATTAAAGACATTAGGATTAGAGTTGATATCTGGTGCCATTAGTTTCTTTGGTGGTAATTTACAAATAGCAGCACAATCTGGTGCATATTTTAATGCTAGAGAAGTTGTAAAGAATGAAGCTAAATTAGTTTCTAATTACGTTACATTTAATAAAGCTGTATCAGAAGATGAGAAAGCTATGTACTCTGATCTTGTAAATATATTCATGCCATTGAAGGATGATCCTAGTTATAAGATTATTATGCAATCAGGAATGCACGAATTAACACGTCATAATTTAAGTGATATGTTAATGGTGTTTATGAGAAAGCCTGAACATTTATTAGAGCATTCTGTATTTCTTACATTGTTAGAAAACACAATGATAGAGGATGGTAAGATTGTAAGTATTCCTATGTTTGTTAAAGCTAAATATGCAGATAGACATGAGTCAGGAGCTAAGGTTAGAGAATCTAAAAAGAAGATTGCTGATGAAGTTGAGGAGTTAAAGAAAACAAGATCAATCGCTGCTACTAAGAAACTAGAAAATGGTAAATTAGTTATACCAGGTTTTGATTTAAACAATAGAGAGGAAATTCAACGTCTAACAAATCTAACTCGTCGTATCTCTAGAGATGCGGTGGGCGGTATGTCAAGTGGTGATGTTACAAAAGCTGGTGCAAATATTCTATTGAATAGTGCAATGATCTTTAAGAAATGGATTCCTAAACTTACAGATACACGCTTCTCTGAATTTAGAAAAGTGTCTGATGATTTCTCTGTAAGAATCAACGAAAAAGGAGAACCTGTTGGAGAAAAATATGACATCGGTAGAATTCGTTTACTTGCATCTGTCATCAATAGATCTGTTAAAGATAAAGTGTTTCATATAGGAAACATTCTAAAACTTAATGATCAAGGATTAGCTCAATTAGATATAATGTTTGAAGAATACGCTGCTGAATACGAGCGTAACAATGGTAAGAAGCTATACATGTCTAGAGCAGACTTTATAGATATGGTTGAGCAGAACTTACGTAAACAACTTCAAGAGCTTGCTATGATTGTTGGCATGATGGGTATGCTATTCTCTATGGGTATATTTGCTCCAGATGATGATGATGACAAGGCTAGCAAAAACTTCTATCGTTATTCAAGAAAAGTAATTAAGAAGTTTATGGATGAATTAACATTCTTCTATAGCCCAACAAACTATGGTAATCTATTAACAGGATCTGTATTCCCTGCCCTATCTTTAGTTACAGACATTGGTAAGTTCTTTGATCATTTCTTTATAGAAGTTACAGGTATTGATTTCAATAGTTCTACAACAGATGATGAGGCAAGAGAGAAAGCAATGCCTATAAAATATCTAGCTAAGGCTATGCCAATAGCAAAAAGTGTTCTTACATATAGAGCTATTCTAGATTCTGAATTTGCTAAAGAATACAAAATGACAATACAAGAAGAAAACAATATGAAATAGGTTTTCTATTGCTATATTATGTAGTATAGTTTCCCTGCTACATTAAACAACTAAAATTATTTAACTATTTTTACTACCATTTGGTTACATCATGTAGCCATTTGGTATGTAAGAAATTTACAAATATCTCACTATGGACGTATCTTGTTCAACCTTTGAATGTCCCGTTATATTAAACTCCCAATGCGTATTCTACGAGGGACAGAATCTAATATACACAGGCATCAATACTAATGATAACTTACAAGTAGTTATTGAAAAAATTGATGCAGCGTTCGGTGACGCCATGGTGGGGTATGTATTTTATAATGGTATAGAACAAACAGCTCCTGGACAACCTGTAGGGCTTGGTGGATCATTAGTTCAAAATACAACAATCACTGGAGATTATCAATTAACATTAGAAGGTCAAATAGAATCATCTGCATTTATCACTACTGGCGGTACAGCTAATCAAGTAGTGTTAGGAGATGGTACATTAGGTAATTACGATACAGGTACTTCAGGAACAGCAGGGACAAGTGGCACAAGTGGAACTAGTGGTAGCTCAGCTTCTTCAGGTACATCTGCTACAAGTGGTAGACAAGGATCATC
>Ga0181344_1000573_pt1 | contig 14442 bp, 9 predicted proteins | sample Su13VDMLBDD_FD_130098 | JGI IMG/M metagenome (GOLD analysis project Ga0181344, IMG submission 130098) | Freshwater viral communities from Lake Michigan, USA - Su13.VD.MLB.D.D | ecosystem: Environmental > Aquatic > Freshwater > Lake | place: USA: Michigan | collected 2013-07-15
CACTGTCCTGTTGAACGTAAAACCAAAGTTTCATTCCCATCCTCAATTATATTGAATACTTTTCTTGTTCCATCAAAATTAACAATAAGGTTACCCAAGTTTGAATTTGTTTCACCAACAACTTCGTAAAAATATTCTTCACCCCATACTGTAGAACCGTCAGGCATTGGATTTGGACAAAATCTCATTATAACATTGTCCATGTGTAATCTGTAAAAACCAACAGCTATTGTGTCAAAGTGAGAACTCTCATTTGGGTTGATATACATATCACCAGGATAAAATACCATAAACTCGTTTGTATCGGTATTATCAATTTCTTCATAAGTGATTTTATCAATACGATATTCACCATTCAAAGACAAAAGTTTAGGTTGTGTATACTTTACACAAGAAGTTAAAGAAAAAATGATAGCGAAGAATACAAAAAGGTTTTTCATAGTGTTATAATTTATATAATTACAAAGATACATTTTTTTTTGTATCCTACAACTATTTATAAAGAAATATTTTATGCAACTTGATGATTTAATAACATTGATGGAAAAATACACACGTAACCAAAACATTGATGGTGAAATGAAAGAACAAGATGCGGCACCCGCGGCAGGAGCAAGTGGTGGGGGCACTTACCCTACTGTTACAAAGTGGGAAACAGGTTTGGTAAGAAGTAATGCAAATCAAATTGACGATAAAGTGACATGGAAATCACTTAATAAAATTGCAAGAGGAAAAGCGAATACTTTGTTATGAAAAATTTAGATGAAACAATAAATAAAATATTATCTAATATTAATTTTAATAATAATCATTCTCCTGTTAGTAAAAAAATTATTCAGGAAAATAAAAATTATATTTTAGAAGAAACTGAACCTTTAACCCAAAGAGAAAATGATATTATTGCCGGAAAGATAAAAGTAGAAAAATTATCACCAGAGGTAAAAGAGATAGTCAAAAAATTAGGAGAAGACAATATCAAATTGTGGGAGATGAAATACAAACAGGGATGGATTCAGTACGTTGAATATTGGGATAAATGGAATGAGTTAACATTTGCGGAATATGATGATGTCATTTCAGGAAGAAGAAAAATTGATAAAAAATCAGATGAGTTTAAACAGTTACAAAAAAAATTGGGTAGGGATAACCCTAAATATTGGGATTTACTATATAATCAAGGTGTTATCGATCAAGGAAGATATGAAGATGGTTGGGAAGATGCCGTATATAACTCTTATGTTGATGCTCCTTACACAAAAACTTACCCAAGTTTAGGTGAGGATGATTCTACAAATGTTATGAGTCAATTAATTACTTATAAAACAGCAGCAATCGGTAAGTTAATTACAGTACCATACGTTATGGATTATAGAAAGGAACAAGAGGGTATAATAGTGCCATTTTTAGAACCAGCAAAATACCATGACGCAAATGAACCTTATAATGATTATAGAGCTAAAAGGTTATTTTCTTATTATTGTGTTAGAATAAGTGATAATGGTGAAGAAACAGTAAACGAGGAAGGTTGGGATAAATATTATATTAATCAAAAAAATGAGGAGTGTAAACCATCAAAAAGTTTATATTGGACATTTAATAAGGTGAATGACAAATCATATGATTATGTAAAAATGGAAAAAGGCAACTATAGTGGTGGGATGCTTGAATTTACAAAAACACCACTTGTAATTGAAGATACAAGATATTATTATAAAGAAAAAAACAATAAGGACGGTTGGAAACGTCCACAAGGTGACAGACTAGCTGCAATAATAAAAAATGTTGATTTTAGTAAAGATAACCCAGCTTTAACAAGGAAAGTTACTTATGAATATCCTGAAGATTGTAGGATGCTCACCTATAATGAATGTTTAAGGTTATCTTGGGCAGGACTTTATAAATATGGTGCTGTTGACGGGGGTGTTACTGTATTTAAATATAAAAACTCAAAAAATGAAATAAAAAATTTCGCTGTTTGTATAAAGTATGAGACTGCCAAACCTTGGTTGAGTAAGTTTAATAGTTTTTTTAGTGCGGAAGGTATAGTTGAAGGGGATGTTGATGATGCAACAGGTATAAAAACTGCTAATAAATGTGTTTCAGGACAGTTGGAGGAAATTCTATATCCCCCAACTATACAGTTTGGTGAATATAACTATTCTTCCCAAAATCCTAATTTTTTGGAACAGAATGCAAATAGTGTTTATAGTTCATCAACAGATGCGGCAGATGAAAAGTTTTGGTTTGATGACAATAAAGAAAACAAAGAAATAACTGATTTGATAGGAAAACAAGCACAACTTGTTGCTTCACAAGGAATAAGATTATTAGGAAAATAATATGGAAAAAGATGTAACAAAAAATATAGTTCCAATATTGGAAAACATGAAAAGACTTATTCACTACAAAAGAGGTGGTGAGAATGTTTTAAGGGAAGATCCTGATTTTGTTATGGATCGTAGATTAAATATTGGTCCAAACAGGGTTGAGTATTCAGATTCAAAATCCGAAGTGAAAGACAAAGAAGGAATTTTATATAGGCAACAGTTTGAATGTGATCACAAGGGTTATTTTAATAATAATATGTGCTTGGGGGAATGTTTTGACGTAGTGTTGTTTGATTCAAGTTCAAACGCTTACAATTCAATGAGAGGCGGAAAAGGGTTTGAAAATAGTATCTTCCAAGATAATAAAGGCTTTTACATACTTGCCGAATCCGTAAATTCATTTGCTGGTTTAGATTATAATCCAGATGGTGAACCAAGACAAAGAAAAATTAAAGTATATCTACCAAAAGATGAATGGTTTGCAAACTTACAAGGTGTTGTGAAAAATTTTACTGCATATGAAACTTGTACAGATTTTAAAGAAAAAAAGAATGGAAAAACTTACTATTTAGTATACCAGTTAAATGACGCAACAAAAGCAATTATTGGAAACCTACACGATGTTAATGGTGAAGGTGAAGCATATTCTGATGACCCATCAAGAGGATGGGTTATAACACCTTTTGGTAGTGGAGAAACAGGTTATTTCAGAAACTTGGTACCCTTTGATGAAGTTAGTTTTTATGAAACCGAAGAAGAAGGTGGCAATAAAGCACTACCAATTTTACCACAAAGTTTCAAAGAGTTCCAACTTGAGGGATACCAAGATGAATATTCAAAATCACGATTTGATCAATGGTATGACTCAGCTTTTGGTACGTTTGTATTTCTTGCGGTTAATATCATTGTTGGTATTGCAACTGCAGGGGTTGCAAGTTATTTTTTAACCGCAGCAAGGGTTGGTGCGTGGGCATCTAGACTTATTATTTTAGGTGTTGAGGTTGGTGCTGAGTTTGGTATGGCAATGATTGAAGCAAAATATCTTTGGGGAAGAGGGAAAAACAGTGATGCAACTATGGTATTAATATTTGCTTTCTTCCCAATCTTAAATGAATTGGGTTTTATCAAGAAAGCAGCTGGACTAATGACGCGTGGTGATATTGAAAAATTTTTGGCGGATTTCCAAAAAAACACACCGAGTTTCCAAACACCAGGAGATGTAAAATCATGGATTAGAGGTTTAGACCCTAAAACCGCCGAATTTGTTGAGACATATTTAGAGGAAGCAGCAGAATCCCTTTCAAAATTTAGTGCTAAAGAAATGCAAGATCAAATTAATGCGGGTCTTGAAAAGATTCTAAAAGAAATTGTTGAAAAAGGAACGGTAACCGAGCTTGCACAAAAAACAGCAAAAGAAGTTTTTGATGATTTACCTAAATCATATGCATCCACATACAAACTTGTGGGTATTAATATTGCTTTTATTGCTGGTATAATTGGCGGAAGTCAATTTGTTGAAGACAGCACTGACTTGAGGGGTATTTTGGATTCTGCGGAAGAAAATGCCAGAAAAATAAGTGAAATGGTTAGTGCAGAAGCCCAAAAGGATATACAAGCAATAGGAGAGGACATTAAAAAAAGGATAGATGCCAATCCAGGTAACCTTTCATTCCAAAGAGAGTATGTTGATTATTTAATATTATTGGGAGAATTAGATCAAGCAAAAAGTCAGGAAAACAAAAACATTGCAGCGTTAATTAAAATAATAACAATTGATGCCGCAGTTGCCTATGGGTTAGCATTAAAAGAACGTAGATTTGATGATGCTAAAAAAGAACAAAATCAAGTAGTGGATTTAACTGGGGTTAACGTATTTGAAATAGCATTAAAGGGGTGTACAGATCTGGCATACACGGATTTCAAAATAAAAGAAGAGGCTTGTGACTTTTTGCTGTGGATGACAACAAATAAAAAGGATTTTGAATATACAGTTACCTTTGAGGGTAAAGAACCAAAAACATATAACCTTTTAACTTGTGCTGATATAGAGTCTAATAATTTAGGTATTCCAGAATGGTATATCTTAAATGAGTGTGGAATAAGAAATGCGTTCAAGCTTTATTCCCAAGAGTATGAACAATTTAGAAAAAAATATAAGTATTATTATCAAGATACAAAGAAAAATTGGGTTGAAACAACACAAGAAGAATATATAAAATACAAAGAACAAAAAGTTCCAGTTAAAGTTGAGGTGGATACATCACAAACTAATACCGTAACCACAAACACTACTACTACAGCTGTAACTACAAATACTACTACTACACCACAAAATATAGTTAATTATTTCTGTAAAACAACTTCTGGTATTAGTTATCCTTGTTCTAAAGAAGAATATGATAAACTACCTGAAAATATGAGATACACAAATTAATAAGATTAATTATTTTTTTTGTGAAAATAATATATTTATAAATAAAACAAAAATATGGAATCAAAAAAATTACTCACTGAAATAAATAGAATTAGAACTATGATGGGTGTTAAACCATTATTATTAGAAACCATAGGAGACGGGGTTAAGGATTTTGCAAAGGCGTTAGTAAAATCTGGTACAGTTGATGATTTAACCAAAGAACAAAGAAAAGTTTTAAGTGATTTACTAGATGAATTGAATGTAAAAAACATAGATAACTTCTCATCAAAAGGGTTAAAAACCATTAATGACGTTTTCCAAGGGGCGGCTAAAAAAACGTTTTTAGAGTTTTTACAAAAAAATTCTGCCGATGTTACGAAATCATTATCAAAAGTAGTTGACGATTACGTTACTGCTAATATGAAAATTTTGAATGGTGCTCTGTCAAGAAAACCAGTTAGTCTTAACGATGCATTATTAAATGCAGAAGTCGGTGAAGAAAGTGTACTTGGATATATTCAGAAAATAGAAAAAGAGGGAATTGATAAATATATAATTAATGAACCAATAATGGACGCTATTATAATGCAACTTGATGATGTAAAAATTAAACTTAACGATGCTGATGTTAATGCATGGGTTGATGATGTTATTAGTAATATTGATGCGGCAAGAAATGCAAGAAATACAATAGATGATGCTACCGCAGATATAGATAATGCAATAGGTACAACTAATGTAGTTGACAATGTTATTGACAACACTGCCGATGATGCTATTGACAATACTGCCGATGAATTTGCTGATGAAGAGTATATATCTCCAAGACAGTATGAAGATGAGTTGGAAGAGACCGACGAGTTACTTGACGAATCAGATGAAATCATTAATAGGTATAGATTAGAGAAAAAAACTGGTAAAGATTTATTAGCTAAATTACAAAAGAACGGAGAATTTAACAAAGCTTATAATATGTTACAAAGATGGTTAAACTTCTTTGGTTGGGGTAAAATTCCAGGACTACAAGCAGAGCTTATGTCTGATTTGTCAAAAATGGATATTGATAGTTTAATAAAACTCGGTGATGACATTGATGGATCTGAAATCTTAAGAAAATATAATGATAAAGTAAAAGATTTGGCAGAAGAAGGTAAAACTAAAAAGGGAATATGGAAAAGGTTAATCGTATCTAAAATAAAATTTGATAAGTTTATGACTGACTTGTCTCCTGGTTTATACCCAAAATTAAAAGGTTTGGTTAAAGGGATTTTAATGGTTATAGCTCTTTATGGTGCATTTAAGTTCTTAAGTAATTGGGAAATTTTTAGAGAAATGTTTGATAGGGTTGGATATTTTATTTGGGATGTTGTAGACAGAATACCAGGTATAGATGACATTGAGGAAACAATGCCACAATGTTTATCGGAAATTATAGGTTATTGGGATTTAACAGAAGAAGAAAGACAGATTTTACCAGGTACAGGTTTGAATTGTGATAATGTTATTTATACACCAGAAACCTATAGTCTTGTTGTTACACAAATTTATGATTTTGTACCATCAAAAAAACCACAAGGGGGTGAACCAACACCAGCTTATTTTGAAGTAATGCAAGGTGGTGTTAAGAAAAATTTACCTGTTACTGGTGGAGGAACACCGAATCCACCAGCACCACCGAATCCACCAGCACCACCAGCACCATCATCAAATTCTTATAATACATTAGATAACTTAAAGAAATTAATGGTAACTCCTGATGGTAAAAATGCGTACGATTTATGGACTAAAGATGGTTGGACAATATCTCAAAATGCTGATGGAAATTGGGTTGCTATGAAAGGTGGAAAAGTAGGTGCAACTTGGATTATCTCTACCGATAATAAAATTACACAAAAATAAATACAAAGTGATAAATAATTTAACCGAACAAATTACAGGACCTCCTCCATCAGGTGTTGTTACAGGACCTCCTCCATCAGGTGTTGTTACAGGACCTCCTCCATCAGGTGTTGTTACAGGACCTCCTGCAGACGGTGTTGTTACAGGACCTCCTTCGCCTTCACCTTCGTCTCCTAAAAAAACTACAACAGGAAAACAATGTCTATCGACAGAATATAAAGTTTGCACAACAGGTACATTAAAAAAATGTTGTAAAGATGAAGGGGCGTCAAGAACTAACCCAAACAAAGAAGGTGTTATTTATAAATTACAAAAAGTGATTGGTACAACCCAAGATGGTTATTTTGGGATACGTACAGAGAATGCTCTTTTTAAACAACTTGGTAAAAAAGAAATTTCAGTTGAGGAAGCAAAAAAAGAAATAGAACTTGCATCAAGTTTTATAAATGTGACAACTGTCGCAAAAACTGCTGACGAACAAAAGAAAATATTACAAGACTATATTAATGATGGAAACATTGAGGACGGCATTTTAATTGGAATTACAGGTAATACAGTACCATATAAGGCATTAGACGGTGTATCTAATTATATGTGGGCTTATGCTAAAAAATACAATGCAAAAAGAGATAGTTCAGGTAAACTTTTGAGTGTTGGTGCCGTAAAACCTATGAAAACAAAAAATGAAATAACTTATGAAGACAACACGTTGGTTGTTATTTTCTTTTATGATTTACTTTGGGGTTATTTAGAAAAAGGTAATAAATTAGAGTATTCAAATAAAGGACTAAGTTGGAAACCAGGTAACTCAAGTTTCAAATTTTCATTAGATGAACAAGTTGTTGATTTTAGTAAAATCATAGGTGGTGGTGGTTCTTCATCAGATATGTTTGGTTCATTATCACAGGGATCGGGTAGTGAAAATGAAATTAAAAAAAGTGAGTATGGTACATCTGATAATAAATCAGGTAGTGGAGGTTCATCATCTGATGACGACGAAGAAGATGCAACCAAACAAAAATTTAATTCTTTAACTTTTTGTGAATCAATGTCTAATAGACAAGATAAGTTAAGGTGTATGTTTGGTTTTATTAATGATGACGGTGAAACTTTTTCACCTAAAGTTAAGATAGAAACCATGAACGTCGATCCAACTTTAGGTATTGCTGGTGAAGGAAGTATTCAGTTCGCAATTAGTCAATATGATGCAAGATCTAACTATTTTGATGATTACAATGAGTTATTAGAGTTAGAGGGATTAACTGGTGATTTACTAAAATACCCTGATGATTATCCTATGACTAATTATGCAGGACAAACAATTGATCTTGAAAACTCATCAGGATTAATTCCACTTGAGGGTGATGCTGCAACTCAATATAGTGAATTTACTTTTGGTAAATTTCTTGGTACAAACTCAACATTAAAGTTATTTTTAATGCAGTCAGGAAGACAGGCGGTAAGAAATATTCCTGCGGCTTGTGCAGACAAACCAGAACGTGTTAGAGAGAACTTCAAAATTTATTTAACAAGTGCGTTTTTAGGTACAAGACAAACAAAAAATGTTTATGAAAATTTATATTACCTAAATAGATGTATTGCCACAAATGTAATTAATGATGATAATTTTACTCCATTTACAAGAGAAGATTTTCCAAATGTAAGTAGTGACAAATTACCATTTAATATGATTAGAAAAGAATTAAAACTTGCCGATATAAAAAGATTATTAAGGGGTGGTACTATCAATGGAATACAATTGAAAGCGCAATTTTCTGATGAGAATTTTGCAACAGAAAATGCTGTTTATGAATCACTTAATACAAAAGTTAAACGACATATTACAGAAGCAATTAAAACTAAAGAAAAAGTTAAAATAAAAAATAGAATCATTACCGAGATATTATTGGAAATGAAAAGATAATTTAGGACACTTGTTGAACGTAGTTGTTTGACAAGGATAAACCATCTAGAAGAAGGGAGGTGTTCATTATCTAACAAAGTAGGAACGTTGGTTCCTATTTTGTTTTAATGTCTATTTATTTATTAAAGGTAACAATTTATTATTATACCAAAGCTTTTTTTATGGTTAAATTAAATCAAATTCTAAATCTTAACGGAAACCCCAAATTAACGGTAGCACTTCCTGTATACAATGGAAAAGAAGTTGCATGGATTGCTCTTGAGAGTTTATCAGAACAAATAGATATTGATTTTGAGTGGGAATTAATAGTTTATGAAGAAAGACACGAACAATCTGTTTTTCCTGAATTATTTTTACAATATATTGAAAAACTAAAATCAGTTGGGTGTGTTAAAATTCTACACATAGATAACACAGATAAGGTAACATTAGTACAAAAATGGATTGAGATTGGAAGAAATGTAAGTCCGTCGTCTGAATGTTTTATGTTGCATGCGGCAGATTGTTATTCACCTAAAAGAAGATTAAAAACAAGTTTTGATAAGATTGTAACAGAAAACTTTGATTGGTATGATCAAACAAAAGGTTACTTTTATTCATTCATTAGTAAAAGAGTTATTCTCTATGACTACAATGGATTAACAAACCTTAATATGTCGTTAAGAACGCAACACATAAAAAACCTACCAAATTCAAGTTTGAAGAAGGGTATTGATGGGTTTATCTATAATCATGTGATTACAAATTGTAAAAAAACAAACAAATCATTTAGAAGATATTTTGATGAGGAAATATATAATGATAGTGTTGATACACATGGTTTTAATAATATAAGTTTATCAAGAGAAAGTTTTTTTGATGATAAACCAAATATATTCTCCATTGTAGATATTCCAGTTGACAATTTAGGATGGAATGAAAATGTGATAAATTGGGTTAAAACAAAAAAGAAACCAAATGTAGAAAAAGATTTATCAATTATAATTGCCACGTACCAAAACGTAGAATTTATAAAAGAATGTTTTAACTCAATATCAAAAGCAATTAAGAATTATAATGTTGAGATTTTAGTTGGAATTGATGGGTGTGAGGAATCAAAAAGGTTTTTTGAGATAAATAAATTCCCAAAAGAGTTCAAAATTTATTACTTTGAGGAAAATAAAGGACCTTACACAGTCTTCAATTCACTTTCTCGTATTGTGGATTCTCAAAACATTTTATTCTTTGCGTCAGATGACATAATGAAAGATAATATGATTGATGAAATACTAAAAGGGTTAAATAAATTTGATTGTGTGAAACCACATTATTCAGAATTTAGGGATGGACAAAAATATGATTCATCAACTAAAAAAGTTTTAAGTGAAGGTGTTTTTGCAATAAAAAGAGATGTTTTTCATTATATGAATGGTTTTGAACCTTGGATGTGCGCAGCAGATTCTGATTTTATGGGTAGAATATATAAAAGTGATGTGAAAGTAGGTTCCTCAAATTATATTAGTTTCTATCGTAGAGTACACCAAAAAGGATTAACAAGTAGACCTGATACGGGTATGAAATCAAAATTACGAGCTGAATACGTAAAAATATCAAAAAGTAAAACTTTCGCAGGACCACTTACTAAAATGACGACAGCCCCTTTTACAACTATCAACGGAACAAATGTTGTTACGTTCAAAACAACAACACCAAAGGAGACTTTTTTCACATGGGACGAACCACAACAAATAATAGAAGAACCAAAAAAAGTAGGAGGTTTATTTGATAGAAGTAAATTTCAGGGTTCTAATAGACAACAAACAAATAATAACACAAATACAAATAATACAAGCGGTGATGTTGTGAGTGAATCAAACAGGGTGATTGAAAAAGGTAAAGTAAAAAATGTTTTACCAAGGAAATCAAATGTTATTGTCAGAGACAAATAAAATTTGATTTAATACTTCTAAATTGTTAACTTTGTAAAAAGAAAAATATGTATTGTATAATTAAACACATTGAGAATACGAAAACAGGTAAAACACTTCCTGTTATTTTATTAAATTCAGATAATGAAGTTTGGGAGTTTGACAAAGAAAAAGATGCTGAAAAAATATGTGAAATATTTCAAGCAAACTCTGATTCTGGACATAAATACGAAGTAAAAAAAATATAAAGTTATGGATGACATTTTTGAACAAATACATAATGAGTTTATAAATTCAGAATATTACGACTCTTACTTGCAAGAAATTTCATATTATACAAATTCACTTTCTTAATAAATTGATATTTATAAAGAAACATACTTGTGGAAATAGTTATTACAGAAAGTCAATTAAAAAAAATTATAAGTGAAGCAACAGAAACAAATGCCACTTATACGACTACACAGGATAATTATTTTACATCAGATAGTGGTAATAAAATAAAAATACCAAAAGGAACAAAATTTACCGCACACTATTGGAATAATAAAAATATTGCATCTGTAGACAGAATTGAGGGTGGGAAAAATGTTCCGTCAACAATATTCTATTGTGGTACTGGAAGATTTTATAATAGACCATCAAATGCAAATGGTACTGAAAAATCAAAAACTTTATCAAATGTGTTATTATCCAAAGTGTGTGGTCAAGCAAATTTAGATAAAAAATCTTTAACTAACAAATACGATAAAACATCAACCTACAAAAATACAAAAGGTGAAACCGTACCATACTCACAAAGTGTGGCCTTTGAATACCAAAAAAAATGGTTGATGAGTAAAGGGTTTTTTAATGTTGATCAACAACAAATAGAAATACCAGTTAATCAAAACCATCATACTGCATTAGTTGTTTTACAAGCATTGAGAATGGTGACATTAAGAATAGAAAGAGTTACAAATGGTAATACAGGGTGTATGTCTTATGATCAATCAACTGAAAAACAATATATAAAACCAGGGAGTACAATAGAGAGGACAGATTCAAGTAGAGTGGTTGATTTTAGTAATGCCACAGGTAGAAGTTTAGCCGAAAAAGGTAAAAAAATGTTTAAAGCCAAGTATAAAAAAGGATATGCTGGTGTTTATATGGGTATAGAGTTCATAGCTAAATATTCAGATTTAGTTAAAGATGCGAATACCCTAAAAGATAAATCAAAAGGGTACAAAACACCATTATTTCCTGATGGTTACTATTCTTTTTGGCAAGGATTATATGGTAATGATAAATTAGGTGAGGTTTTATCACAAATAAGTACAAAACCTATATTTGATTGTAGTTATGAGCGATATGTAGAAGTAGTAAAACCTGTCACTGATTGGTTATCAGACAAACATAATCAGTATTTTCTTGCTAATATTGCCGCAGCATTCACAGGACCTTTTGCAATACCACTTTTTATTGCATTAGGTACGACTGAAGCCGCAAGATACTATAAAGAAGGAAAACCTGGTATGGCAACAGTTACCTTTGTGTTAAGTTTTTTACCTTTAGCGTCTAAACTACCTTTTGTAAAAAAGTATGCCGATGCAACATTCAAAACATTGAGTAAAAAAATAATATCTAAACTACCTTTAGATAAAGCAGAAGGTAAATTATGGAAAGATATTTTAAAATATCAAAATAAAATAAAAGCTGAAATACAAACAGCAAAAAATGAGACAGCTGGAAGTTGGTGGCAACAACAAACCCAAGGATTCAAAAAGAACTTCAACTCATCAACATCTGAAGGTTTGACGGATGTTGCTAAAAATGAACTCATAAGTAAAGGAAGGGATTTTCTTATCAACTATGCAGGTGTGCCTACAAAAGGTAGTACAACTGTTAAACATTTTGCCAAACAAGGAGCAAATCCAGCACCTCCGGCTACAGCTCAACAGGCAATTCAAGCACCAAGTTTAGCGGCAACATCACAACCTAAAAAATCAGGTTATGTAACAAGTGCCGTAACAAAACAAACAAAGAGAGATAGGGGTTAATATTTTTTTCATGGTAAAATATATTTATATATATGAAAATTTTGATTAGTGAAAGTCAATATAATTATTTGTTACTTGAATCAAGTCCACACTTTACTTGGGTTCTGAATGCAAATAGCGATGATTTTAAAGGCACCGCAGTAACTTTCACTAATCCAATTAAAGATGGTAAGAACTATTCTATCATTAAGAACTCACAAATGTATAGTCCAAAAACAAAAAAACAAGTTTTTGCTAAATTATTTTGGTCAACAACAAGTAAACCACCATATAATGGTGTAAGTGATTTAAAATTAGTTGAAAAACTAAACGCCTACTTCAATAAAAAATACGTAGAGGACAGTAAAACATTAAAAGAGAGAAGACTTGAGGGTAGTCTTTTTAAAGATGCGAGTAACTCACCAGTAAAATACATATATAGTGAAGATTATACAAGAAATAAACAGTTTCTAAAAGATCAGGGTATGTTAGGGTGGGATGCTAAAGCAGATTCGGCATCACAACATTTTAATATTGCGGCATTTATGTCAATGCAAAAAATAAATAGGATGATATTTGAGAATAGATTTAATAACGGAAAGGGTGAGGGAACTATAAACAACTGTTTTGGTGTTGGATTAAGGGAAAATAAATCGGCTAACGGTTTAAGATATGATAATCAGTTATTAAATTCTTATGATTTTTCTAGTTTTGAGACTTTATGGAAAAATTTTAGAGGAAAAAATGGTGGACAACAGAATATTTCAGGACAACCAGATGACTTCAGTGATATGTTTTGGGGATTTTATTCTGCGGACATGATTTGGGGTGGTGTTGATTTTATGAAAGATATAAAAAACAATTTTACTACTAAGACATATTACTCAAAAGATGGTTGGTATAATTTATATGGACGACTATATGTTGATTCTGCAGGAACAACAGATGTATATAAGATAATGAGTATAATCCGAAGTAAACCATTGGTAAGAGGATGTGGTGTCAGTTATGTCGGAGATGGAGGCTTTGTCTTTTCAATACACGATGTTTTAGCCTTGGCACAAGTTTTTTCATATCTAATCCCAATAGCAGGACCGATTATTGCTGCAGGTATTGGAACGATTGATGCAGGAATTTATTATTATGAAGGTAAGGGAACTGAAGCTGCAATAACATTAGGTTTATCAATTTTACCATTTGTAAGTAGAATACCAGTGATAAAAAACATCGGTGTTGAAACAATGAATAAAATTTCAAAAAAGATTGCAACAGGTGCTAAATTAGATAAAGTTGAGGCTAAAGCAATGAAGTTAGTTGAGAAATATAAAGATAGTGTTAATAGTGACTTAAAAGGATTTGTAAAAAGTGCCAAAGATTATGTAGACGGAAAAGGTTTAAGTGATTTTAAAAAAGAAGCTTTACAGAAAAAAGTAAAAAATAATGTAAAAGAAGCACTTGCTGGTGATTATGGTGTATTTTTAAGTAGATGGAAAGGAGGTCCATTACAAAAAGCACTTAAAGCCACAGAACAAGGATTAAAATATTATAAAAATTATCTGAAAAAAACTAACTTAGCATCAAAGGTGGATAACTTAAAAAAAGGTGATTTAAGAAAAGGTAAAAATAATTACTTTGTAAGATTTGGAAATGAGTATTGGACAAGTAAAATAGGTCCAGCAAAAAGTTGGTATAGTGTAAATAATGATACAAACCTTATGCAAGGTGTCTTAAAAAATTGGGACAAGTATACTGTTGTTGCATAATAATTATTAAAAACACTTGTCAATTAAAAAAAATTACCTATATTTGTATCATAATTTGAATTTTTAGAAAAAACAACATATTTATAAAACGATGAAAACACAAATGAAACATAAGAACTTTAGTAACCCGTGTCAAAATTGGCTACTTTCGTATCAGACGATTCGTATGGTTCGCGGTTTTTCATCTA
>Ga0181344_1000575_pt1 | contig 14431 bp, 28 predicted proteins | sample Su13VDMLBDD_FD_130098 | JGI IMG/M metagenome (GOLD analysis project Ga0181344, IMG submission 130098) | Freshwater viral communities from Lake Michigan, USA - Su13.VD.MLB.D.D | ecosystem: Environmental > Aquatic > Freshwater > Lake | place: USA: Michigan | collected 2013-07-15
AAATACACCTCAACAAGCTAATGTGGCTGGCGCTGATATTCTTGGCGCAACGCAAGCACAATATAATTCTCAATTAGCTAATACTAATGCTCAAAATGCAGCTTCTGGAGGTTTTTTAGGTGGCTTAATGAATCTTGGTGGAACTTTAGGCTCTGCTTATTTAAAAGGAGGTTTTTAATATGGCCTTTATGGATTATATGCCTCAATTTGGTCAAAATGTAGACCAACAAATGCCTCAAGACGACACAATGATGCAACTTGAACTTCAACGTAGACTTAAATTTGCTGACGCATTACGTCAACAAGAAATGCCTCAAGGTCAAATGGTATCGGGCCACTATGTAGCACCATCATGGACGCAAGCATTGGCTGGCCTAGCGAATAAATACGTTGCTGGTCAACAAGAGCAAAACGCTATGAAGCAATATGGAGAATATACAAAAGGCAAGCAAGCTAAATTAGCTGATGCTTTAAGCGAATATCAAAAATCTTTAATGCCTCGTACAGAACAAGCACCTCAACAACCTACAACAGTTATGGGTTCAACAGGTGAGATGGCTCCTAATATGGGCATGGTTAATGCGCCTGCACGTCAAATTCCTGTTACAGGCAATGACCGTTATGCGGCTTTATTGAAATTAAGCGCAGCAACAAACAATCCTGAATTGATGCAAAAAGCTATTGTTGGCGGATTAGAGTATTCTAACAAAGCTGAAGAAACTGCTGGCGAACGTGCTTTCCGTGAGCAACAAACAAAAAATGAGCAAGAGTTTCAACGTTTACAACAAAAAGACCGTCAAGGCTTTGAGCTTACTCAAGGTGAAAAGAATTTTGCTAATCAAATGGCATTGCAAAAATCTAGTCAAGGCTTTCAAGCAGGTCAAAATGCAGCAAATCAACCTCTTGTTTCAATTATTGGGCCAGATGGCAAACCAAGACTTGTACCTCGCAATCAAGCTATTAATCAACAACCTTACAATGCAGCTCAAGAAGCTAAAGATGTTGTTAAGGTTCAACAAAAAGCTCAAAACGAAATATCTGCTCAACAAGTGCTTGACCAAGCTCAAACATTATTTAGTCATCCAGGCAGAAAAGGTGGCACTGGCATGAGTAGCTGGATGGGTTCAATACCAGGCACAGATGCTAAAGATTTTTCTGCTAATTTGGCAACATTTAAAGCTCAAACATTTATTCCAATGGTATCTGCACTTAAAGGCATGGGTGCATTGTCTGATGCTGAAGGTAGAAAACTTACTGAATCTGTAGGTGCGTTAGACCCTAGCGTAAAAGAAGCAGATTTTGTTAAAAACTTACAAGCTGCAACACGTACTTTATATCAAAAAGCTAAAGCTGCTGGATTAAATGTTTCTGAACCTGAATTTTTGAAACAGCCTACAGGAACACAACAAAGTGATGTACGCTCACAAGCTGATGCAATTTTAGGAAGATAATATGGCAAATGCAGATGATTACGCACAATGGATTGTAGCAAATCAATCTAAAAAAGGTACGCCAGAATTTAATACTGTTGCTCAAGCTTATCAAGAAGCAAAATTAGAAAGTTCTAGTGGTATTGATTATAAAAAACTTACTGCGCAAAAAGCTCAAGACGATGCTTTGCGTCAACGCTTGCAAGGTGAAAATTGGTTATCTCGCAATATTGAAGGCGCATTGACAGCTCCATCTAATTTGTTAGAAGGTGTTAAACAAGGCGCTTATGAATTAACTCATGCTAGAAACCCATTAGATGTAGAACAACGTGGTAAACCAATGCCACAATATGACACATCTAAAATACGTCAAAATCGTGTTATTGCTAGTGAAGCTCCTGTAGGTGCTATTGCAGGTAATGTAGCTACTGCATTGCCATTAGCTTTTGCGCCTGGCGGCACTACTGCTTTAGGTGGTGTTGGATACGGCACATTATATGGCGCAACTTTGCCAACACTAGAAGGCGAAAGCAGACTTGAAAATGCCATTTCTACAGGTTTAATGGGTGGTGTTGTTCCGACTACTTCTGCTTTAGCAAAAGATGTAAAAGCAATTGTTGAACCTTTGACTGAAGCAGGAAAACAACGTGTTGTTAGTCGAACATTGCAATCTGCTGTTGGTTCAGAAGCACCAAATGTTTCTCAAAGATTAAGAATGGCTCAAGAGCTTATTGCTGGAAGTAAACCTACTGCTGCTGAAGTTGCAGAAAGTGGGGGAATTTCAGCCTTGCAACGTGCTGCTATGCAAGCAAATCCAGAAGCTTATACATTAAGAAATTTAGAGCAACAATCAGCAAGAAGCCAAGCGTTAAGAGGAATTGCTAAAGATGCTCCATCTATTGCAGAAGCTGAAAAAGTTAGAAAGCAAGCAACAAAGCCATTATTTGATACTTTTGATAATACATCCATTCAAGTTGATAAAGATTTGCAAGGCATTTTAAATAGACTTCCTGGTGGCGTTTTAAGTAAAGCAAAAGATTTGGCAAGGCAAGAAGGTACGGCGTTTACTGTTACGGCAGGTGAGCGTGGCGCAGGTCATCCATTAATGCCTCAAGAAGCTAAAGAAGCTATTACAACAATTAATGGTAATGCTTTAGGAAACATTGATAAAGCTTTAAAAGATGCAATTAATGGCATTGGTGAAAATGCTCTAGGTCCAAATGAAAAGCGGATTGCAATGCAAACTAGAGCAGAACTATTGTTACATTTAGAAAAGAATATTCCAGAATATAAGCAAGCGATGTCTGAATTTTCTCGTCTATCTCAACCAATCAATCAAATGCAAGTTGGTCAAAATTTAATTGAAAAAATAAGCCCTGCTTTAAGTGATTTTGGTGCTTTAGGAAAAGAAACTGCTGCTAAATATGCTCAAGCATTAAGAAATTCATTGCAAACTGTCAAAGAAGCGACAGGTTTTGAGCAACCAATTGAAAAATTAATGACTCCTAAACAAATGGAAACATTAACTAATGTTGGTAAAGATTTAGCTAGACGTTCAAATATGCAAGAGTTAGGACGTGGTGTTGGGTCTAATACATTTCAAAATATGGCAATGGATAATTTAATTAGTCAATCTGCCAATCCAAAGATGACAGGTTTAACATTAAAAACATTGGATGCTATTTTAAATAAAATTCCTGTGGCAAATGCACTTTCACCTAGTAATTTAATGAAAGGTGAAAATCAAGCATTGCAACAAAAACTTGCTGAAGCATTATTAAACCCACAAGAAGCTGCAAGACTTATGGATTTGGCAAATAAAATGCCTTCTGCCAAGGGTGAAATGTTAAAGAAATTAATCCAAGGTGGAATGTTATCATTTCCAGCACAAAATCAAGGAGAGCAATAAATGGCACGTAACGGAACAGGCACGTATAATCTGCCAGCAGGAAATCCTGTCGTAACAGGTTCAACCATATCATCTACATGGGCTAATAACACCCTTAACGACATGGCAACAGCTTTAACAGGCTCTATTGCTAAAGACGGCCAAACAACTCCTACAGGCAACTTGCCTATGGGTGGCTATGCTCATACAGGTGTTGCTGACGCTACAGTTCGTACAATGTATGGTACAGCTGGTCAAATTCAAGATTCAGCGTTTACGTACCTTACAAGCCCTTCTGGTACTGACACAATGACTGCTACGGCAGCTTTGGGCATGTCAGCTTATGTAACAGGTCAACGCTTCTTTTTCCTAGCTCCTTCTACAAACACAGGCGCATCTACTCTTAACATTAATGCTATTGGCGCAAAAGCTATTACTAAAAATGGCACAACAGCTTTGGCTGCTGGAGATATTGCATCTGGCGCAGTAATTCAAGTAGTTTACGATGGCACACAATTTCAGTTAGTTAGCCCTTCTGCCGTTACAACAGTAGCGTCATTTAGCGCTGGAACAACAGGATTAACTCCATCTACTGCCACAACAGGTGCAGTTACACTTGCTGGTACTCTTGCAGTAGCTAATGGTGGTACAGGCTCTACATCACTAACTGCAAATAATGTAATTTTAGGTAATGGAACAAGTGCAGTTCAAGCCGTTGCTCCAGGAACTTCTGGTAACGTATTAAAATCAAATGGCACTACATGGGTTAGTGGCTCTGCTATTACTTCAGGTACTGCTGTTATTACAACATCAGGAACTTCTGCTGATTTTACAAGTATTCCATCGACAGTAAAACGCATTACTGTAATGTTCTCACAAGTGTCAACAAATGGCAGTTCTCCTGTTATTGCTCAATTGGGTTCAGGAAGTATTCAAACAACAGGTTATTTTGGATTTTCTCAAAATGGTGTTACTAGCGGAACTTCTATCACTTCAGGCATAAATGTTAATGCAAATCCTGATGCTGGAAGCTCACGTTCTGGAAATTTTGTATTTACATTATTAAGCGGAAATACATGGGTTGTTTCTGGTGTAATGTCAGATAATGGAGCAAACGGAACAGTATTTGCTGGTAATGTAACCTTATCAGGCGCTTTAGATAGATTAAGAATTACAACAGTCAATGGCACAGACGCTTTTGATGCTGGCTCAATTAACATTCTATACGAGTAGACCATGACTGACCAAGGCATAATTAATGTTATTGTTGGGGTTGTTCTGTCTGTTTTAGGTTGGTTTGCTCGTCAATTATGGGATGCTGTTCAAGACCTTAAAAAAGACGTTAAGCAAATTGAAGTTGACTTACCTACACATTATGTGCGGAAAGAGGACTTGGATATTCGCCTAGACAGACTAGAAGCCGTGTTAAATCGTATTTTTGAGAAACTAGACCACAAGGCTGACAAATAATGGATGACCAAGAAGCGGTAGAATCACTTTTACAGCGAATGGCAGGACAAATTATTGATGAGGTAGGTATTGACAACGATGAGTTTATCATGTATTTAGAAGATGGTACTAAAATAGTGCTATTTTCTGATGAGGACTTACAGTTATATTATGAGCTTCCTGAACAAACCCACTAGAACTCACTTTGTCTTACCTGACGTTCAAGCTAAAGATGGTAATGACTTTACATTCCTAACCTGCATCGGCAAATACATTGTCGATAAGAAACCTGATGTAATTATCTGTATCGGTGATTTTGCTGATATGGAGTCTTTAAGCTCGTATGACGTAGGCAAAAAGTCTTTTGAGGGTAGAAGCTACAATAAAGATATTTGGGCGGCTAGGGAGGCTATGGATGCCTTGCTGAAGCCTTTATATGACTTTAATACGAAAGCTAGACGTTTAAAAGAAAAAACATATCGCCCTCGCATGGTTTTGACGCTTGGTAACCATGAGCAACGTATCTTAACTGCAATTAATAATGATAGGAAACTAGATGGCCTTATCTCTGTCGATGACCTACCTTATCAAGATTGGGAAGTTTACCCGTTTCTTGAAGTTGTTACTATTGATGGTATTGCTTACTCCCATTATTTTACTTCTGGCACTATGGGCCGTCCCGTATGCTCTGCTGCTGCACTACTTACTAAAAAGCACATGAGATGTTTTGCTGGTCACCAAAAAGGCAGACAAGTCGCTTACGGTATGCGAGCCGATGGAACCGAGATGACAGCTATTATTTCAGGGTCATGTTATGAACATAAAGAAGATTATTTGGGCGCACAAGGAAACAATCATTTTAGGGGTTGTTACATGCTTTATGATGTGGAAGATGGACGATTTGACGAATTACCTCTTACACTAAAGTATCTTAAGAATAAGTACGCATAGCCCTTCGGGGCTTTTTTTGTAGGTAAAATATGAAACAATTTAAGCTTTGCAGTGAATGTGGCGAGCCATACGAGATAGACGATGCAGACCCTGACTTTCACGTATGCCTTGAGTGCAATGTTTACGATGAGGATTTAATTGGAATTGTTGATTTTGAGGATGAGAGATGATTAGTGAATTTATAGCAACATTATTTTTGGCTCGTGACGTAGCACATCGAGAACACTTACGCACTAAAAGCTACTCTCAACATAAAGCCCTTGGTCACTTCTATGAAGATATTGCAGAGCTTGCAGATAAGCTTACAGAGGCATATCAAGGCCGTCATGGCATTATTAAAGAGATTCCTATTCTTACAGAAGAAGAAACTTATAAAGAGCCACTTTACTGTATTGCTGACAAACTACGTTATATTGAGTTAAATCGTTATAAAGCAATTGAAAAGACAGATACAGCGCTACAAAACATTGTAGACGAAATAGTTGGTGAGTTCTTATCTTTAATCTACAAGTTGGAAAACTTAAAATGACGGAATGTAAACGTGTTGTTTTGTTTCTAACAGGCCTCCTTATTGGGGGCCTTTTAGCTTATGGGCTTTGTTATGCGGACGATACGACAATCAACTACAAAGGGCAACCAGTGTCCTCTGCAATGGCTCCATCAATGTCAGCTTTCTCACAAGATGTTTGTGGTATTGGTGTTAGTGGTGCTGTCAACGGGGGCGTATTTTCTGTAGCTGGTGGCACCATGATTACAGATGCTAACTGCGTCAAATTAAAATGGTCTAAATTCTTGCACGATGCTGGTCTTAAAGTAGCGGCAGTTTCAATTGCTTGTGCTGCCGACCACGCTGTATGGGAAGCGATGGAAATGTCAGGTTCACCTTGTCCTATTGGTGGTGCAGTAGGTGATGCTTCAAGACAAGCATGGTATAAACTTCACCCAGAATGGTACGAAAAACTTTATGGCAAAACATTTACGCTACCTTTGGCTTCTACTACTAATAACAGGGAGTAATTCTTATGCTTGGTACTGTTCTTACACGCCTACAACTGCTGGCTACGTCAGCAATCTCCAATGTCACGACATTAGTAACGAAGAAGCTCTCCGAGTTGCTTGGTGTCCTTTCAAACCTCAAGACCCAGCTTGTGGATTTATGCAACAACCTGTTGTCCCTGTTTGCACAGCAATTACAGAAACTCAAAGTCTTGCTTGCCCAGTTCACTACTCTGGCATTATCAACCAAAGTCGCACTTATCAGTGTTCTAGCCAAACTTGGGGAGCTTGGGTTACAACTTCGAACAATTGCACAGCAGACCTTCCAACTTGTCACAGCACTGTTCAAGAAAGACAAATAGCATGTCAAAGTGGCTATGTTGGCTCTATAACACAGCAACAAACTTCGTCATGCCCAGACCCTTACGGTCAACCTATTTTTGGAGCGTGGATAGAAACGCAGAACACTTGCACAAAGTCGATAACAAATCCGACCAATGTATCAAGTCCTGTAAATCCAGCGAGTCCGATAGCGCCTCCTCCACCAGCGCCACCGCCTCCACCACCTGCACCAGAACCACCACCGATAGTAGCTGCACCGCCACCACCTACAGTGTCAACATCACAGCCAATCGTGAGTCCAACACCATCGCAGACTACATCGAACGTGACTACGCAGAATACACCAGAAGTACCCAAAGGTAAGCAATTAATACCTGGCTTTGGTTTAGTCATGTCTTTAGAGATTATGAACAAGCCAATGCAAGACCAGCAAGTCCAATTAACCAATGCACTAGAATACACACAGGAGTTACCGAATGAGCTTCGAGGAAATCAAGGATTCCTTCTCAACCTTATCACCGAAAGCAATACTGCTGACGCTTTCAATCATATTGCCAGCGATAGGTGGGACAGCCTACGTAGGGATAACGACTTACAATCGTGTTATAGCTGCGACTGAAGCTATTGAGGGTGCTAAACCTTACGATGATGCTGAATTACGTACACAAGTAAACGAGCTTAAAGTTCAACTAGCTGCACAACAACAATCTGTGAATGTGGTTAAAGACTCAATGGTGCAAACATCTAATCAATTAGTGTCTATGCAAGAAAAGGTGTCAAACGCTATTGGTACTGCTAACGAAGCCAAAGCGATTACTAACGGTAATGTGCGTGAAACTAACGCTTCTTTATTAGGCGTTCGTGAAGAAATGAAAGCTACTCGTGAAGGCATGGAATCACAACTTAAAGCGCTTAAACGTGCAACTTCCAACCCATTAGGCAATTAATTATGATGACCTTATTTACTACCGTTGTATCGTTTTTAATGGGCGGTGTACCAAAAATTTTAGACTTCTTGCAAGACCGTTCAGACAAGAAGCATGAAATTGAACTAGCTCAAATGCAGATGGCGCAACAACTACAAATGCAACAAGCTGGCTTCGTTTCACAAGAACGTATTGAGGCTATTCATTTAGATGAGCTTAAAATTAACGCTGACTTGCAACAAGGTCAAGCTAACATTGACGAACACAAAGCACTTTTACAGCACGATATTGAGTCTGCTAAAGGTGCAAGCACATGGGTAATTAATGCTCGTGCTATGGTGCGTCCTGGTATCGCTTATGGCATGTTTTTATTATTAGTGTTCGTAGATGTATTTGGCTTCTATTATGCTATTCATACAGGTGTTTCGTTTGATAGTGCGTTAAACTTGCTATGGGATGACGATTCACAAATAATCTTTAGTTCTATCATTTCATTTTACTTTGGCGGTCAGGCATTTAAGAAATGAAGATAAGCAAAAAAGGTATTGATTTAATCAAGCATTTTGAGGGCGTGAAAAACCGCCCTTATCTATGCCCTGCTTTGCTATGGACTATTGGTGTTGGAAGCGTCTTGTATCCTGAACAAGCTAAATTGCCTATGGATAGCCGTAAATCTTATCCATTAAAAGCAGAGCATAACCGTGTATGGAGCGATGACGAAATTGACAAGTTATTTCTTACAGATGTCTACAGATTTGAGCGTGGGGTCGAGCGTTATATTACTGTATCGCTTACACAAGGTCAGTTCGATTGCCTTGTGGCTTTTAGCTTTAATCTTGGTCTTGGCACACTTCAAAAAAGCACGTTGCGTCAAAAACTTAATCGACAAGATTACGAAGGGGCTATTGAGTCGCTTCTCAAATATAACAAAGCTGGTGGCAAAATCTTAAAAGGTTTAGATTTAAGACGTAAAGCTGAAGCAGCATTATTTAAAGGATAATCATGGCAGATATTTCTAGTTTAATTAAAGCACTTAAGGATTATAGAAGTCCTGAATTTGCTCAACATGAAACATGGTATAACAATGAAATGCCAGCCATGTTAGACAAATATGCTTTTGGTGATAATGGCAAAGGTGCTATTGGCACAGAACGTATGGTTGGCTCACCTAGAGATACTGCTGCTGAATATGCTGGTTCTGCTGATTGGGGTCAACGTGCGCCAGCAGATTACTATGGTGCTTTAAACAATGCAAAATTATATCAAGCTTTATACAATAGCGGTAAAAATGCTCAAGACAATGTAACACAAGATGCTGCTGGTTTAGCATTAGGCATGTGTAATCCAAACATGAGCAAGCAAGATATAGTTAAACAATCAGTAAACTATGCAAATCAAAATAGTTTTGGTAGACCTGCAAGCTTCAAATAAACATAAACTAAAACCAGCGCTGTGCAAAAACCTAATGCAAAAGCGCTGGCATAGCATACTATATACTCTATAATTCCTTGTATCATTGTCCGTACACCGTCTTTAAAATTAACTCACAATAATGAATAGCTTTCTTAACATCGTCAGCGCCATTTTTAGCATGATGTCTTGAAATATACTTTACCACGTTACCTTCAAGAAAAGTCAGATTGTTAGCCGTAATAAACTCCACAGGCTGAATCTTCATAGCAGCATAATGATTGCCACCTACTTGCTTATCTAAAGCATCTCTGTACATCTCTGTCATTCCATCACTCACAGGCTTATCCTTTCCAGCTATAAATTTCTCATAATATGTTTTACTCATAACCTACATTCCCGTTCTGACCTACAATATCCATCCGTTTTTCATCTTCTTCAGTCCACCACGCTGGATTTTTATCAAGGGCTGTATTTAGCATACTAATAAAGCCTTGCTCAATTAAATAGCGTTTAGCATCTGAATCCATTTCAATGTCGCAATCTGCACCACCATCTTCATTTTCATTGAAACTTTTAACAGTAATAATCATTTGTTTTTAACCTCCCTAGCATCCCTAATGCTTTCAGCTTCTACAAAGTGAGCAACCATCCAAGCATATTTGCCTAATTCATTCCATTCAGACTCAATTACGTTTAAATTAAAACGTAACGCCAAGTTTTTACCTAGCGTTGTGTAATATTTATTGTCAAGGTCTTCCATCTTGCACCTCATAATTTTTTAATAATACATTAATAGCATTAAGATATTCTAAATCATCAAATCTATCTTGCTCATTAATATAATCATCTTGCTCAATAATGGTTTCTACAAACTCTTTTTCATCTTTTAAAATTGCAACCATCATTACATATTTGTAATCATCATCTATCCAAATATTCATTTTATACTCGTAGAAGCGTGTTTTACGAAGTTATTTGGGTGCAGACGATACTTACTATCTAATTCAAATTTTATGCGCTCTACGGCAGCGTAGCGAGCGTTTAACGCATCTTCTGGAGGTGCTGATAGACCTCTAAAGTCATCTAATAAATCAGTTGTTGGATAATATATCACTAAATTACGCATTTTCATCTCCTTTAAGGATGAGCTACTAACGCTGGGTTAATGTAAGTTGAGCACAATACATTATGGTCTGACAGTCAGACAAATTAGCGCTTTCGCCCATTTTCGTTAGAACGGAATATCCGATTCAATTTCTTCCGTTACTTGTGTCTTTGGTACAAATGTATCAGCAGACGCTACAAAGCTAACATATTTGCCATTAGCACCTTCACGTTCCCAGCCAGCAAGTTGTAATTTGCCACCTGCCGCAATGATTGCATCTAACGTATCTGTATCAAGTGTAATGTTGACACGATAGTCTGGTGCTTTGTCTGATTTCTTATCTTTAACTTTGTTAAGAAAACCGCTATTAAAATAAACTTTCTTTTCAGCCATGATTAGCCCTTTTTAAATGTGCTGCGTGTTTTAGAATCTAATAATGACCATAGCGCAGTTTTCTGCTCATTATCAAGTGATGCCCAAATCTCTTTGGCTGCTTCAATCTTGCTATCTTTTACATAGTTAGTAAATGATTCTGCTAACTCATGCAAAATATCCATGTCCTCTTTGCTAATGCCATCAAGCGCACCAGCGTTAGGAGTTACAGCTTCAGGCTTTTTAACAGTATCTTGGTCAACCAAGTCCTCACCCGTATAAATATATAACCCAAGACCATGTAACGCAATAGCTTTGGCAAGACACCTTTGCATTGCCGTATTGACAGACATTGCATCAGGATTTGCAATAGCTTTGTTGCGATAATCCATGACAGGTAATTGAGCAGTCATTTCTTTACCAAAGGCTTTAACTGTGCAGAAGACCATGAGGGTTTCACCGAAGCGTACAGGTTCACCGTATGACCATGTAGCCGCAGAATCGAGTTGTAGTAGCTGGTCGACTGCCCAAGCCCATGAGAGGTAGTTAAGTCCGTTTTTTTGTTCAATGTGTTCATTTACGTTTACCTTTCTGATTTCAGAGTAGTTCATTCTATGTCCTCAAATCTATCACGAATAATTAATTTAAGTGTTTCTACACCTTCTAGCGCATGAATAAGTGGTAATACATCGTTACCCATCCACATAATCCTACTAATATCAATCTCTACGTATTCTGATTCTAAATCACCAAAAAATACAGCACTTACATCTAGGTCGTACTCTACCGTTAGTTCTAATCCGTTTACTACTAGGTTTGTAATCATTTCCATGCCTCCAAAATAACCCATGCGTGACCCATTTTAACTGCTTTTAACTTGCCTTCAATACACAACTTCCTGACCCATCTCCCTGATTTGCCCATCTGTTCTGCTATTTCTTCTACTGTATACACTTAATTCTCCTATTCCAAGTTTGGTATTATACATTACTCCTCCATCTCGTCAAAGTGATTTTCACCACAACATTCAAGACTATCGCCTTTAGGTTCACCGCAATATATGCAACCTATGTATGTATTTTTCTCTAGTTCTAAAATCTGTAACTCTGACATAACTTGCGCTTCAAACATTGCCTGGCACATTATTCCATCTCCTCAACAAGTTCTGTAGATTTTTGATACATAGCTGCCATAAGCGCTTTAGTAAACAACATAAGGTCAGCATCAGCTTTGTCTTTAGATTCTTGTTTAGTTGTGTGCATACGTTTTACATATGATTTAAACATAGCACGTAATGTTGTTTGTGTTAAATCAAAGTCAACGTATTCTTCTGATAACAGCTCCCAAACAAAATCTTTGTTGTCTGCCACTTCTTCAACTTTATCTTCTATGTATTCGTCTTGTATTTCATAGTCCACTTTGCGTTCATGTGGGTTGTTAAGATAATATTCGTAATGGTCGCTCATGTTATTCCCAACCTTTCCATTTAGCAATTAAACCTGCAATTACAAATATGGCACAAATTACTGCACCGCCTAAACATAAAATTAATAAATTATCTAACATGTGTGTCTCCGTTTTTGTTGTTGATGTAGCTATATTATTCCGAGATTGGAACTGTGTCAACACTTTTTTATAAATAATTTTTAGAATATTTTGTTATATAGAATTAAATTTATAGAATTACAAAGTATTGGCAATATTGTGCGTTTTGTGGTAGACTTACGGCATTGGCTTGATAAACCAATTCACTAACAGGATGTATCAATGTTATACAATTATATTAGTTTCTATTCAATAGCGGAGTCAGTATTTATCCGTGTACGTCCTGGCGTGATTTTTACTTGTTGGTCTTATCAACCAGCCCGCTACTGAATAGGAATTAATATGTCTGCTAAAACTTATTATGAAAAACTACAAGACCCTCGTTGGCAAAAGCTTCGTCTTGAAGCGATGCAAAAATCACGATTCATGTGTTCAAATTGTTTTGCTAGTGACCAAACATTAAATGTACATCATAAAGATTATATTAAAGGTAAAGAGCCTTGGGAATATACTTTGCATCAATTATCAGTTTTATGTAAAAGTTGCCATGAAAATTATCACAATAAAATTGACCCGTTTAGATATATATCATCAGTTTTGGATTTTGATGGACCATGGGATAGAAGAAAAATAAGTTTTATTATTGCTGGTTATATAGATGCAACTTATGAAAGCTTTTGCATGAGGATTGAAGAGCCAGAAGAAGAAAATAGTTTGAGATTTTATAATTTAGGAGTAAAGTTTAGAGAATTAGAGGATAAAGAATATGAAATGGTTTAAACACGATTCAGATGCTAGTAATGATGCAAAACTTAAAAAACTACGTTTAAAGTATGGCGCACAAGGCTACGGAATATATTGGTATTGTCTTGAGTTAATATCTCGCAATGTAGATAAGCATAATCTTACTTTTGAGCTTGAACACGATGCAGAATTAATTGCAGATGATTTTAAATTAAGTAGTGATTTAGTTCAACATATTATGACATATATGGTTGAATTAGAGCTTTTTGAGAACACTAACAATATTATAACTTGCTTGAAAATGGCAACTAGAACAGATGAATACACGCAAAAGTTAATTCAAAGCATGAGTAAATCTCCCGACAAACTCCCGACAATATCGGTACATAATCCGAAAAAGTCTGAATTAATAGAAGAGAAGAAAGAAGAAAAGAAAAGAAATATTAAAACACCACTTCCTAACAATTTTTCTATTAGTGAACGTGTAATAAACTGGGCTAATCAAGAAGGCTATATTCATTTACAAAAACACTTGGATTATTTTGTATTAAAGGCTCAAGCTAATGGCTACACTTATGTTAATTGGGATTCAGCGTTTATGTCAGCTATTAAATCAAACTGGGCTAATGTCAGTCCTTTAAAGAAAGGACAATTGGTGAATTAATATGATAGTTAATCCTAGAAGTTTACTTACAGAAATAGATGCACTTTACGATGAGGGGATAGCACGTGGTCATACAACTGGATGGTCTAATGTTGATGAATTTTTTACTGTCAAACATGGTGAGTTTACTGTTATCACGGGTATGCCTTCCCACGGTAAAAGTGAATGGCTGGATGCTTTGTGCGTTAATCTCGCCATACATCACAATTATCGTATTGCTATGTTTTCTCCTGAAAACCATCCATTAGAGATGCATGCTAAAAAGATTATTGAAAAATATGCTGCAAAACCTTTTTTTGGTAAAAGCCGTATGTCGCAAGAGGAAATGTATGATGCGCTAGATAGAATGAATAAAAACTTTTCGTTTATTAAACCAAGCGAAACAGAGTTCACACCTATGCACATTATTAACGAAGCATTGCCTTGGTTGGATATGTCTATTGCTCAACCTCGTGCGCTGGTGATTGACCCTTGGAATGAGATGGACCACTATAGACCTAATGGTTTGACAGAGACAGAATACATCAGTAGAGTTTTAACTGAATTGCGTAGGGCAGCTAGAGAATACAGGTGTCATTTGTTTTTGGTAGCTCACCCTACAAAAAT
>Ga0181344_1000576_pt1 | contig 14427 bp, 26 predicted proteins | sample Su13VDMLBDD_FD_130098 | JGI IMG/M metagenome (GOLD analysis project Ga0181344, IMG submission 130098) | Freshwater viral communities from Lake Michigan, USA - Su13.VD.MLB.D.D | ecosystem: Environmental > Aquatic > Freshwater > Lake | place: USA: Michigan | collected 2013-07-15
CGCTGATATGGGGATGGCTCCATATCATATCTCAATCTGTTTCTGAAAGGAGGAAGTAGATGGCTACTACATCTGCTCCGTATGGGCTTCGCCCCATTAACCTTTTGGGTGGGCAGGGCTTCGCTGGTTCGACTCGTCTTTATGCGATTCCTTCCGGCTATGCCGTGAACATTCAATATGGTGATCCAGTTATTATCACCAACACGGGTTCTACGCGCGGCACGATTGCCCGCATGAACGCTACCGCGACCGCTACGACCGTGACGAGCACGGGCGGTGGTTTTGGTTTTGTTGGTGTGTTCCTGGGCTGCACCTACACCGATCCGGTGTTTGGTAAGATTTTCCGTCAAACCTATGTGGCTAACACGGTGGCTTCGGACATTCAGGCTTATGTGGCTGATGATCCTGATACCCTGTTCCAGATTCAGGCTGATGGTTCTCTGACCCAAACTGCCCTTGGTTGTAACGCTTCGCTAATTCAGACTGTGGCTGGTAGTTCCGGCTATGTGGCTTCTGGCCTTAGTTTGCAGGCGTCTAGCGTTGCCACCACCAACACGCTTCCGCTGCGAATCGTGGATTATGTAACCATTGGCGATGCCTTTACTGATGTGGTGGTGCGTATCAACACTCACTTCCATCGGACGGGCAATACCGGCTCTGCCGGGACGGCTGTTTCGTAAGGAGGGCTGAGATATGGCTATTAGTCGCGCACAGCTTCTTAAGGAACTGCTGCCCGGGTTGAACAAGCTGTTTGGCTTGGAATATGCCCGTTACGGGGAAGAGCATAAGGAAATCTACGAGGTGGAAACCTCGGAGCGCGCCTTTGAAGAAGAAGTGAAACTTTCTGGCTTTGGGGCTGCGCCCGTCAAGGCGGAAGGTATGCCGATTGCGTATGATAACGCGCAGGAAGCGTTCATTTCCCGCTACACCCATGAAACGATTGCCCTTGGCTTCTCCCTCACGGAAGAAGCGTTTGAGGACAATCTGTATGAAAGCCTCTCGATCCGCTACACGAAGGCCCTGGCCCGCGCTATGGCTTACACGAAGCAGATCAAAGCTGCTGCCCTGCTTAATACGGGCTTCACCACCTACCAGTCTGGTGATGGTGTAACCCTGTTTAGCACGGCGCACCCGCTGGTTAACGGTGGCGTGAACAGCAACCGTCCGACGACTGGCGCGGATTTGAATGAAACCTCCCTTGAGGCGGCGGTAATTCAGATGAGCCTGTGGACGGACGAGCGCGGCCTGCTGATTGCAGCCAAACCGCGTAAGCTGATTGTCCCGTCCCAGCTTCAGTTTGTCGCTACCCGAATTCTTGAAACGGACCTCCGTGTCAGCACCTCGGATAACGACATCAACGCACTGAAGAACAACGGGTCAATTCCTGAAGGCTTCACGGTCAACCACTTCCTGACTGATCCGAATGGTTGGTTTATCAAAACTGACGTTCCGAATGGCATGAAGCACTTTGTTCGTGTGTCTCAGGAAACCAAAAGCGATGGCGACTTTGACACGGGTAATATCCGCTGGAAGGCTCGTGAAAGGTATTCGTTTGGCGTCTCGGACGCTTTAGGTATTTTTGGCTCGCCGGGTTCAAACTAATAGAACCCAACAAGAAAGGGGGCTTCGGCCCCCTTTTTTCTAAATAAAGACCTTGCTTTTATTTTTGAAACTATCCTATAAGTAAGTAACCGGGTTTTAACTCGCCATATCAACTGCCCCGGCAGACAAGCACAGATGATATGGTTGTTGTGCAGGAGTTTTAACAATGGCTTTTTCCTCATTTTCTGGTCCACTTCGTTCCGGTACGATTAAAGAAGGCCCCACCCGCAACACGGGTCTTGCCGTTCTTTCTCAATCTTGGGATTCTGGTGATCTGACTGGTCGTATTGTTGGTAATACTGACACGGCTGTTTTCCGGTTGCCGCAAGGCTCTCAGATTGTCAGCATTTTTGTGGATCAAACTGTTGCCGCTACGGCTGGAACCACAACTCTTTCTGTTGGTAATGCTTCCGGTGGCGCTCAGTTGATGGCTGCTACAGCAACCACGGCTGGCGGTCGTTTTACTGGCACTACGACTGCCGCAACTCAGGCCGCTTGGCAGACTTCTACTTCGGCTGACACTGCGGTTTGGGTCCGTGTCGCGGTTGGAACTGCCACCCTTACGGCTGGTCGAGCCATTGTGACGGTGAATTATGTCCAGCGTCTTGAGGATGGTTCTTCAAACCCGGCGAGCAGCCTGTAATAGATTGAGGGGGATTAACATCCCCCTCTTTGGGTTAGGAGAGATATAATGCGTCCTGCTGTTTATACAGTTAGCGGAACCCAGCAATCAGATGTATATACGCCAAGTGAGCGTGTAACGCCCTTTAATGTGGCGCTGGGTGTTACGGTTACTGGCACAATCAACTATACCGTTCAATATACATTTGATGATGTTTTTGCCCGTGGGTTTATCCCGGCTTCGGCTAATTGGGTTAATCATCCATCTTTGACTGGTTTGATTGCTTCGGCTGATTCTAACATTGCATATCCGGTTCGAGGTATTAGGATTATTGCAAACTCTGGTGCTGGGTCAGCGAGGCTTACTGTCATTCAGGCTGGCGGTGGGAAAGGATAAACCATGAGTATTTCTTCATCCATTACTGGCGGGCCTGTGAATAATGATGCGGCTCAGGTTTTTAGTCTTCTTTCGGTAATTGCGAATCCTGAGAGCTATAACGAAAAGTTAAATGCTTTGGTGGAAGCTACCGAGGAAAACAAAAAGATTATTGCGCTTGTTGGCCCAGCTAGTGAAATCCTTAAAATCCGTGAGGAAATTGAGGAAGATAAGGCCGATGCAAAGGCTATTGTGGCTGACGCCAAAAAGAAAGCGGCTGATATTATTTCCAAGTCCGAGAAGTCTGCGGCTGCAACACAGAGGGTTGCTCAGGAAAAATCTGATGCAATAATGGCTCAGGCGGAAGATGCGAAATCAAAGGCTGCATTAAGTTTGTCTGATATCGGTGCTTTGAAAGCCTCGCTTGAGGCTGAAAGGCAGGCTTTGGCTTTTACTAAATCTGAAGTTGAATCTGAAAAACAGCGCCATGCTGTTTTGTTGGCTGATTTGGAAAAAGAGCGCGCATCATATTTTCAGATGAAAAAGGTTTTGCAAGACAAGGTTGCCACCTTTGTCGCTGATATTGCGTAAAGGGGGCTAAATGTCCGTAGCGCCCAATGTTGGCATTGTAGAGTTTGGTGTCTTTAAGGCGCCAGATGCTGGCTTGGATGGCGTTCAGGGGCAGGTTCCAGGGCCTACCGTTGCTGAGGCTGGATATGTTCTTTCCACTACGGGGTGGGTTCCTGGTGGTGGAGGCGGTGGCGGGTCTGGCACAGTTACTAGCGTTAATGTAAGTGGCGGCACTACGGGCCTTTCATTTTCTGGTGGACCAATCACTACGTCAGGCACTATTACGATTGCCGGAACATTAGATTTGGATAATGGGGGGACTGGTTCAACGACAGCGGTGGGCGCGCGAACAAACCTTGACGCTCAAAAAACAATTACATCTGGAACGGCTTTACCGGCAGGAGGGGTGGATGGTGACATTTACCTACAATATGTATAAGGATTTCAAATGTCTGATAACGTAGGATATACGCCTGGAACTGGCGCCACGGTTGCGGCTGATAATATCGGCGGCGTTCTTCATCAGCGCGTGAAGATTGGCGTTGGGGTTGACGGCACGGCGGTTGATGTAAGCGAAGCCAACCCACTTCCAATGCAAGCCGTGGGCGAATTGATTGAAGCCATTGAAGCGATGCGTATGGCAGTCAATACGCTGAAAAAGACCATCGGTAATTCTTTGCCAAACGCGCAGGGTTTTCCGATTATTGATGCACGGCAGGCAACTCCGGCCAATTTACAAATGACCGCGACACTTGCAGCAAGCCAAACACTCGCCACACTTACGACCTTGGTAAACCAAACGCAAATTGGCGGTATCGCGGCCAATGATCAAATTCCGGCCCTTATGGCGATCCGTGCATCTTCGTTTCGCCGCAACATTACGGTGACATAAAATGGCAACGACAAACGGCAACCGCCCAATCCTTGATCTGAAACAATGGGAATTGGTGGCACCAGCCCCCGCTGCTTCTGTGTCCGGTTCATTCATCGCATCAAGCCGACATTTCCGGCAGCAACAACTTTTTATTCGTAGTGCATCTGAAGCGTATATGTACAACCCGACCGAAGACGCATGGATCGAATTACCAAATCCTGCGCTGACAGCCACGTTGGGGCCGGGCGCCTCCGGGACTGCGGCAGCGTGGTCGTCAGGTACGACTGTGGGCGGCGCTGCATTATCCGCAACGGGCGGCACTACTTCAACCATCATCACAAATCAGCCTTTGGCACGCGACCTTCGTGGATATAAGGTTCACATTGTTTCGGGACCAAACGCTGGCGCGATTCTGGAAATCACATCAAACACTATTGGCGCCAATGCGGTTATCACTGTTCCAACGCAAGCAAGCGCTTTTTCAGCGTTAACAGTTTATCGCTTGCTGACGCCGACCTGGTACGTCGCGGGAAATAATTGGGCGGCAGGGAACAGTTTCCGAAAGTATGACTACGCAACAAATACGTGGGTTTCTTTGGCAAACCTACCAATAGCCATGAACACGGACGCCAAACTGATTGCGACCCCTTCGATTGTGGATGGCGAATTCAAATCTTTTGCCACAGGAACAGCGACGAGTGGCACGTCAACCACGTTGGTCAATACCGCGAAAGCTTGGGCAACCGGCCAATGGGTGAATTTCCAAATTCGCATTACGGCTGGTACTGGCGCCGGGCAATTCCGCATCATAACAGCGAGCGATGCGACCAGCGTGACTGTTGGAGCAGCGTGGACAATACCGCCGGACGCCACGAGCCAGTACAGCATCGAGGGCAACGACAATTACCTATACCTGATGGGCAACAACGCGGTTACGCTTTACCGCTATGACATTGCGGCAAATACCTGGTCAACAATTACGCCGAGCGTTGCGCGCGGCGGTGTCGCAGGTTCTGGAATGTCAGGCCATTGGATATGTAACGTGAAGGAGCCGGATTGGAATGTGGAAAACGCCAATCTAAACGGTCGGTATATTTATTCATTTCGCGGCAACGTAACCGCCGCTTTGGATCGCTATGACCTCGCGGCAAATAGCTGGTCGGCAGTTTCCTACAGCCCAGCGTCAACCAGTTTTACAACTGGAACAAAGTACGCCTTGCACAATGGGTATCTGTATATCCAAAAGGAAGCCACGGGCCGCTGGTATTATTATGATTTTGCGCGCAGCGAGTTGTTTCCTTGGTCCAGTATGCTTTACCCGCAAGGGACATCGGTTGTCGGGGACACGGCTTTCGATGTTATTTACAAAGATGGCGCGACCGAAATTTACTACGTCTATATGCTGCACAATTCCTCCAACATTATGCTTCGGCAGGCGGTGATCTTATGACAAACCAAGAAAAACTGGCGATTGAACGCGCCCGTTACACAAATTTGATGCAGCAGCGCACATCTGCCGCGACAACGGGAGAACGTGAAAGGGTGGCTTCTCTCGATGTAGAGATCGAGAGATCAGAGGCGATGATTGCTGACCTTGAAGAAAAGGTGGCATTAGATCAATAAGCATTTTGGGTAAAGTGCCGTGACACTACTAACACTTCTTCAGACGCAAGGGGCTGCCCCACCTAAAACCATGTGGATTAAAGTGGCTGGTACTTGGCGTCAGGCAATCCCGTTTATCAAAGTGTCTAGCACTTGGAAGCAGGCGACTCCTTTCATTAAAGTATCAGGGACTTGGAAGTGATGGCAAAGACCCCAGCATGGCAACGGAAAGAAGGTAAAAGCCCGGCTGGCGGTCTTAATGCTAAGGGTCGGGCTTCCTATAACCGCGCCAATCCAGGCAAGCCCGGGTTAAAGCCTCCCCAGCCTGAAGGTGGGCCAAGGCGCGATAGCTTCTGCGCCCGAATGAAGGGTATGAAGAAAAAGCTAACTAGCGCCAAAACAGCCAATGATCCAAACTCACGCATTAATAAAAGTCTTAGAGCCTGGAAATGCTGACATGAACGAAGGTGAAATCCAAAGGAATCTAGGTTCGCTATCGGCAAAAATGGAACACATGGAAACCCGTTTGACTGAAATGAAACGGGATATGGATATTCGCTTTGAGAGACACGACCATAGACTTGATGAAGTGATTAAAACCCTTAATCAGTTGAGTGGTGGATGGCGGTTCATTATGATGGTTGGCGCCGTGGTTGGTGTTATCACGACTATTGTGACAGCATGGAAGATGGGGTTTGGCAGATGAGGCAGATTAACCAAGACGGCTTGAACCTTATCAAGCAATGGGAGGGGCTTCGGCTTCAGGCTTATCTCTGCCCTGCAAATGTTTGGACTATAGGTTACGGCCACACCCTGACTACAAAGAAGGGTATGAGTATTAGCGAAGCTGAGGCTGTAAGCCTGTTGCGTGGTGACTTAGCTAAGTTTCAGCGTTGCGTGGAAGATGCAGTCCAAGTTACCGTGAATGACAATCAATTTGCCGCCCTTGTGTCTTTCTGCTTCAATGTGGGGGAGGGTGCTTTTCGTGGCTCCACCCTTCTGAAGAAACTAAATGCCGGTAACTTTGATGCGATCCCAAGTGAGTTGGCGCGCTGGAACAAGGTTGGTAATAAGGTATCTGCCGGTCTAACCAATCGCCGGGCTGCTGAAGCTGGCTTGTGGGTGAAGGGGGCTTATGTGTCCTCTAACTACATTGAGCCTTCTGTACCGTCTGATGGGAAAGGTTCTTCTGTGGCTACATACGGTGGTATTGCCGCCGCTGCCGCTACTGCCGCCCCTGCTGTGCAGGCCCTTGGCGGGGTTCCAATATGGGTTGGTGTGGCAGTTGTCGCCGCTGTTACGGTGATTGCCGCTATTGTTTTGCTGAGGAAGAAATGATTGCCATTGGGTTTATTTGGGCCAAGATTAAGGCGTATGTGATTGGGGCCGTTGTTGTTATTGGCGCCCTGATGGCTGCCTTCTTTTCTGGTCGTCGGGAAGGTAAAGCCCTTGCCCGTCAAGACCAATTAGAGGGGTCTTTAAGCGGCTTGCAGAAGGGTAATGAGGCTGCCGCCCAATATAAGGGGAATGGTGGCGCTGTGGATGCCTTAGAAAAGGGGAAGTTTTGAAATACGTCCTTCCTTTGTGTTTGTTGGTTCTAGCTGGTTGCGGCCATAATACAGCCTTGGTCTGCCCAAGTATTGTTCCGTACAGCCCTAGTATTCAGCAAGGAGCAGCGGTTGAATTAAAGGCTTTGCCTAGCAATTCTATTGTTGCTAGAATGATGGAAGATTATGGTGAACTTCGCGCCCACATTCGGGCTTCTTGTAAATAGGAGAGTGTTATGAAGATGATGAAGCCTAAGATGAAGAAAATGGGCGGTGATATGGAAATGTCCCAGCCCCGCTTTGCAGCCCGCGCTATGCGTCCTGGCGGTATGAAGAAGGGGGGCATGGCCCATGCTGATGAAGCTATGGATAAGAAGTTGATCCGCAAGGAAATCTCTCGCGCCGAGAAGATGGAAGATAACGGCATGAAGAAGGGCGGTAAGGTTATGAAGTATGCCAAAGGTGGCGGCATTGAGATTAAGGGGAAAACCAATGGGAAGGTTGTGTAATGAGTGATCTTCCGCTTCCACCTCGTCCTCCTTCTAGGGTTCCGCCTCGTCGCCGGGCGCCGAGTCAACGTGGCATGACTGAGGATGAGGTGTTGCGGGATCGTTCTAACCTTAGCCCATTGGCCCGTGAACCTATGATGCGGGACACTGATTCCGGTTATGTTGTTGGAGGTCGTCAGATGATGGACCCTGCTAATTTTGAATATGCCAATCGTATGCGAGAGGATGCCCGCAAGGGGACTCGCATGAAGAAGGGAGGCAAGGTTAAAAAGATGGCTTCTGGTGGTTCCGTTAAGTCGTCCTGTCAGCGTGGAGATGGCGCTGCGATTAAGGGTAAGACTCGTGGGAATATGGTATAATGAGAATGATGAAATCCCGCAAAATAAAGCGATACGCCAGAGGCGGAAGCATTAACCAACTGCCCCGTTTTAACGGGGTACCCCTGCCGGGTGAAGGATATACTGTCCCAAACGCTCAATATATGGGTGGGTTTGACGCGGAGTATAACTATTTCCCAAACAGACCGGCTGGCGGGACGATAATTTCTGTTCCTTCTTCGCAGGGAGTTGGTGTTGCTGATTTTGGTTATGATTATGGTGGCGGTGGTAATAGTGGTGATGGCATGGGTTCTGGGGAAGGTACGGCGGCGGATGCTGATTCCTCGGATGGCTCAAGTTCGGGAGATTCTGGTTCCGGGGGTAGCTCAGATTCGGGTGATGCCGGTTTTGCTAGGGGCGGCTCCGTCAAATTGAAAAAAAAGGCAAAGGGCGGTCCTGTAAAATCAAAATACACTCGTGGTGATGGCTGCGCTATTCGCGGTAGAACCAGAGGTAAAATGGTTTAGATTGATTCAATGGCCATGAAGAAAACCAAAGTCGAGAGAGTTATGGGTGAGTATAAGCGTGGCAAGCTAACTACCCACGGCAAAAAGGTGACTAATCAAAAACAGGCTATTGCCATTGCGCTTTCCGAGGCGGGTAAAACCCAAAAGAAAGCCAAGGGCGGTAAGGTGAGTGTGGTTCTATGAAACCTGTTTGGGAGCGTAAGAGGCCGAAGGGATTGGGGAAATCAAAGCCCTTATCCGGTAAGCAGAAGGCTTCTGCTAAGGCGTCTGCCAAGGCTGCCGGGCGCCCTTATCCAAACTTGGTTGATAATATGCGGGCTGCGAGGAAGAAGTAATGCCTACTAGCGGAACGGCAACTTGGAATATCGAAATAACCGACCTGATCGAAGAAGCGTATGAACGTGCTGGCTTGGAAGCTAGGACGGGGTATGACTATAGGACCGCGCGCCGTTCCCTGAATATGATTAGTGCTGAGTGGTCTAACCGTGGTTTGAACCTATGGACCATTGAGCAGCTATCCATCACCCTGTCACCCAATGTATCTACCTATAATCTACCGGCCGACAACATTGATGTGATTGATGCTATTGTTCGGTTGCCGGGTCAGGGGACGAACTTTGACTATCCGCTATCGCGTATTGGCGTGACGGACTATGCAACCCTACCTAATAAGGCAACGACAGGGCGCCCCCTTCAAATTTACGTCCAGAAGCAGATTAGCCAATCCTTCATTCTTTGGCCTGTTCCTGACCAAGCCTATACGGTCCTGTATTGGCGTATGCGGCGGATGCAGGATGCCACCAATGCTGTTGACAATATGGACGTACCTGTTCGCTTTGTGCCAGCCCTAGCGGCTGCCTTAGCCTATCAGATTGCCTTGAAGCGTCCAGAGGCGGCCAACCGGGTTCCAATGCTGCAAGGCGAGTATGAACGACAGTTTGCTTTGGCGGCAGAGGAGGATCGGGAGCGCTCCCCCGCCACCTTTGTTCCATGGAATTATAGCCGGATATGACGCAGAGGTTCGCCTTTGGTAAACGGGCTTTTGGGTTCTGTGACCGTTGTAACTTCCGCTATCCACTAGCTAAGCTTGATTGGCAGGTGGTGAACCAAAAGCCAACGGGCATCAAGGTGTGTTCTGCTTGCAATGATGAGGACCATCCTCAGTTGCAGTTAGGGAGGTTTCCGATCAATGACCCCGTGGCGCTCCTTAACCCTAGGCCAGATGTTAATCCTGGCAGGAGTTTATTTGGTTGGAATCCTGTTGGGAATGCAGCTATATTTGCTACTGGACTTATTGGGATTGTGAATGTAAATATCCCGCAGCCTACAAGTATTGTTGTGTGGTATAATAATTCAAGTGAGCCGGTTTATTGGACCAATCAATCGGGAGCGCAAGTATCTTGGGTTAATAATGCGGTGATAGGTGTATAAGCATGGCTTCTGTTCCTAATCAATTTGCAAATGAAACCACGCCGGTTGAGTTAATTAAACTGGATGAGAACTTTGCTGCTCTAGTTAATACCATCAATAATCTTAATATCCCACCATCTTTCGGAACTATCGTTTCGCAAAATGCTAATGCCGTGTCTATCACTGGCGGATCAATTACTGGCATTACAGACTTAGCTATTGCTGACGGTGGAACGGGCGCTAGTGATGCGGCTACAGCCAGAACTAACCTCGGCCTTGGAACTATGGCCACGCAAAACGCTGGTTCTGTGGCTATTACTGGTGGATCAATTTCCGGTGTTACAATAAGCGGATTGACTGGTGTTGCTTCTAGCGGGGCGAACAGTGATATTACGTCTTTGAGTGGATTGACTACCCCCCTTTCAATAGGGCAGGGCGGGACAGGGGCTTCTACTGCTCCAAATGCTAGGACGGCCCTGGGGGCGGCTGCTAGTGGTGCTGTTGGTTCTTCTGGTTTGACTATGACAACTGCCCGTGTTCTTGGCCGCACAACAGCGGCAACGGGGGCTATTGAAGAACTTGTCTCTGTTCCCGTTTCTCTTGGTGGGACCGGGGCAACTGATAATGCAACTGCTAGAACAAACTTGGGTCTTGGGTCTATTGCAACCCAGGCTTCAAACTCTGTTTCTATTACCGGGGGTTCAATCACAGGCATTACTGACTTGGCTGTAGCTGATGGCGGGACTGGGGCAAGTGATGCAGCGACAGCTAGAACTAACCTTGGGTTAGGAACCATTGCTACCCAAAGCGCGGCATCGGTAACTATCACGGGTGGGTCTATTACAGGGATCACAGACCTAGCTATAGCCGATGGCGGAACGGGAGCAAGTGACGCCGCTACGGCCCGCACCAATCTTGGTCTTGGAACGGCAAGCAATGTGACATTCAATACCGTCACTGATGGTAAGGGTGAGTTGCGGCGCATCCCACAAAATGCCCAAACTGGTGCTTATGTTTTGGTTGCTGCTGATGCTGGCAAACACATATCAATCACGACGGGCGGCGTGACGGTTAACACTGGCATCTTTTCGGTTGGTGACGCGATCAGCATTTACAATAACAGCGCGAGCAACCAGACCATTACGCAAGGCGCTAGTGTGACGATGTATTTGGCTGGCACGGCGACAACCGGCAACCGAACACTGGCGCAGCGGGGCATTTGTTCGATTCTTTGCGTTGCCAGCAACACCTTTGTTATTTCGGGTGCTGGCTTGACATGACAATACAGCAGCTTTTTTTGGGAACTGCTGCTGCTAGTGGCATCGTCACCAGTGGGCTTGTGATGCACTTGGATGCAGGAAATTCGTCTAGCTACCCCGGAACCGGAACGACTTGGACTGACCTAAGCGGGAATGGAAATAATGGGACGCTGACCAACGGACCAACATACAGCGCGGCAGATGGCGGGCAGATTGTCTTCGATGGCGCGAATGATTCTGTTATTTGTGGTAACGCTGCCAGCCTTCAAGTCTCCACCTATACACTTGAGATATGGTTCAAAGCAACCAACACAAATAGTGGTTATCGCGGGCTACTGGCCAAAGAATTAGCATATGGGCTGTATTTATCAAATAATACGTTAGGAGCCTATGATTGGCCCTCGACAGTGTTTCTTTCAACCGGCATAAATGCCGGGGATAACACATGGCGGCAAGCTATTGTTACAATGACTTCGGGTGGCAGTAGAACCATTTATGTCAATGCGTCTTCTATCATTTCCGGTACTGGGTCCGTGTCTAGCCAAGCAAATCCCGTGACGGTCGGATCGGCAAATAACATTCAATTTATGAGTGGCAGCGTTGCCATCGCCCGTGTCTATAACCGCGATCTTTCCGCCGCTGAAATCTCCCAGAATTTCGACGCTAACCGTGGAAGGTTTGGATTATGAAGCGAAATCCGCCCCCAGGCTTAGGCCACGTTTTGATCGGCGCTGCGCTGACTGCCATTATTGGTATTCCGTGCGCGCTGTTTGGATTGCCCGCGATTATTGGCGCTGCGTTTGCCATCGGGTTCTATGTTGGTCGGGAGCGGCGTCAATCCGAAGAACACTTTGCAAGCAATCGTATTTGGCCGTGGCAATGGAAACCTCGCGCCGGTAGGGATATAGCTTGGCCTGCCGCTTCTAGTGTTGTTGTGGCGCTATTGATTGAATTGGCCTTTTGAGAAGGAATGATATAATGGACAAGAAGCAACCTCTTCCTGTTGTTGGGCAAGATTACAACCGTGGTTTGAAGGGTGTGTCTATGTCAGTTGGTAATATGACTACCTGTGCTGATTACCCGCCAAAGAAGCCATCCGCGAAGATTCGCGGTACGGGCGCGGCCATTAAAGGAACTATGTTCCAGGGCGATCAGTAATAGGTAGGCGGCAATGAATTACGCAACCCTATCGCAGATGTTGCAAGACTATACTCAGAATTATTCTTCTGAGTTTGTTGCCGCCATTCCTGAGATTGTGACTTTGGCTGAGGATAGGATTTATCAGTCCGTCCAAATCCCGGCTCTCAAAAAGGTTCAATCCTTTAATCTGACGGCCAATAACAAAAACTTCAGCGTTCCTAATGACTTCCTATCCCCCTATTCAATGGCCGTTATCACTGATGGTTCATATAACTACATGCTGGAAAAGGAAGCGGGCTATCTGAATGAGGCTTTTCCTGTAGTTAGTTATCGTGGTGTTCCGAGGTTTTATTCAATCATTGATGAAGATACTATAGCAGTCGCCCCTACGCCTGGTTCTGCTTATAGTATTGAATTGTATTATTTCTATGAGCCAGAAAGCATTGTGACTGCCGGGACTAGTTGGCTTGGAGATAATGCTGAAAGTGTATTGTTTTATGGTTCGCTTGTAGAGGCTTATACTTACATGAAGGGTGACAACGACTTGATTGCCCTTTATACAGCCCGTTATGCTGAGGTTCTTCAGAGGTTGAAGAATCTGGGTGAAGGTCTTGATAAGAGAGATAACTTCCGTGTTGATGCTCCTCGTGTTTCGGTGACATGATATGATCACTTCCGCATATTGCACTTCCTTTAAGAAGCAGCTTTTGGAGGGGGCGCATGATTTCCGAGTGGGGCAGAATGTGTTTAAGATTGCCCTTTATACCGAGGCTGCCAATCTTGATTCAAACACCACGGCCTACACCACGGCGGGTGAGATTGTCGGGACGGGCTATACCGCTGGCGGTTTAGTTTTGACGCAATCCAATCCGGCGCAGTTTGCGGCAAGTGGTATTGTGACGTTTTCCAATGTTTCTTGGACGGGTGCTACAATAGCTGCCCGTGGCGCGCTGATCTACAATTCAACGCCTGTTCATACCTATACCAATCCAGCCTGCATTGTGTTGGATTTTGGGATTACTAGGGCGGCCTTCAACAATACGTTTGAGATTCGGTTCCCTGCTGCTACCGATCAAACGGCGATCATAAGGGTGTATTGAAATGCCTTCAACTTATTCAACGTCTTTGCGACTGGAATTGATGGGGGCTGGTGAGCAGGCCGGGAATTGGAATAACACCACCAATTACAACCTTGGTACGTTGCTAGAGCAGGCTATCGCTGGGGTGGAAAATGTAGCCATTTCAGGGACTAGCTACACATTGACTACTGGTAGTGGTGTAGCGGATCAGGCGCGTAATGCGGTTATTAACCTGACCGGAACGCTATCAGCTAATTGCAATGTGATCGTGCCTTCGGTTGATAAGGTTTATACCATCCGCAATTCCACCACTGGTGGGTTTTCGGTGGTGGTTAAGACTGCTGCTGGTTTGGGTGTGACGGTTGCTAGTGGTTTAACCCAAACCATGTATTGCGATGCGACTGATGTTGTTTTAGCTTCCGTGCCGATCAATGCAAGCAATGGAAATGCGTCTGTTACTGGCGCGCTTAATGTTGCTGGCGCCTCTACATTGACGGGTAATGTTACTGCGAGTGGTAACGTTGCTGTTGGTGGCACCCTAACCCAAGGGGGCGGTTTGGTTATGCCAACAGGCGCAATGCTTGAATACGCCGGTTCTGCGGCCCCCACAGGGTGGCTTCTTTGTGATGGTGCTGCTATTAGTCGAACTGTTTATGCTGCCCTGTTTGCGGTTTTAGGCACGGCTTACGGGGCGGGGGATGGTTCAACCACCTTTAATTTACCTGACCGGCGCGGTAGGTTTGGTGTTGGTGTTGACGGCACATACACGCGCGGTTCAACGGGTGGGGCAACAACCACTTCATCTGCTGGATCGCACAACCATACAGGCGCCACAGGTTCTACAACGCTTACTACCGCGCAAATTCCGTCGCACAATCACACCATTACCGATCCTGGTCACGCGCATGGGATAGCTGGTTCAAACGGCGGAAACGGTATTTTACAAACGCGCGACACAGCTAATGATCTGTCGTATTCTTTGACTGGTGGCGGA
>Ga0181344_1000578_pt1 | contig 14398 bp, 17 predicted proteins | sample Su13VDMLBDD_FD_130098 | JGI IMG/M metagenome (GOLD analysis project Ga0181344, IMG submission 130098) | Freshwater viral communities from Lake Michigan, USA - Su13.VD.MLB.D.D | ecosystem: Environmental > Aquatic > Freshwater > Lake | place: USA: Michigan | collected 2013-07-15
AAATGCACAAAATGATTATAGAATAAACTCTCCTGCTGGCGAGTATGCTGTTCTTTATAGAACAAGCACAACCTCTGCATATGGTCTTGTATATTATCAAGCTGGTGTTGCTGTTGTAACTGCATCATTATTTAATGCAGCGTTTTATGGCTCTGGTTCTGCTGGTGCTGCTGTTAGAAATGTTATTTTATCTGGTTCAACAATTGAAACAAATATGGATGTTTTGCGTAGAAGAATAAATAATGTTTCATTCAACAATACAACAGAATTAAATTCAACTGTTTATTTCTGTCGTGCTGCACACAATGACTTCAATTATTCATCTAATCCTACATATCTTTCAAGCAGCAAGATGATTGTAAAGAACACATCAACAGATATGCCAGTTTCTTACATAACAACTGTCGGCTTATATTCTGCTGATAATGAATTACTCGCTGTTGCTAAAACTTCTGAACCTTTAAAGAAAGACCCAACAAACGAACTTACTTTAAGAGTCAGACTTGACTACTAAAAAAAATGATTTACAAATTTGGTGAAAACGATATATTCTACAACAGGATAGAAACTCACCCAAAATTTAATTTTTATGTTTTTAAAGGGCAAGTTTATTATAACAATAAAGTTGTAGAATCTGGTTCTTTCACATCCAGCGTCGGTTGTGTTCCAAATGGATACGTTAGTTTATATGAAGAAAATATTGATAGAGATTCTTCGCAATTAATTTATCCATTTATAACAAAAGCTGGTGGGTTGTCTGCTTTTAAAACAGTTTCAACTTCTCAATTTAATTCAGATTTTAGTTATGGTGATATAATAACTGGTAGTTATCCTTTATCAGCATCTGTCATAAGAGAGTTTTATACGCAAGGCGAAAGCAGACCCCACATTGACGCATTAAGAAATACACTAAATTATTATCTACCTTTATCAAGACATTATTCATTTTCATCTTCTTTTGGAGATAAAAGCGATCAAAAAATGAATTTGATTAATATTCCTAGTATTTTCTTTGGTTCTGGAATTGAAAAAGGTACAATAAACTTAAAAATGTTTTATACTGGCACTTTGATAGCAGAAGTACAGGATATAAAAAGAAATGGCGAATTAATACAAGTTGGACCATCGGGTTCTGTTGGTTCTGGTTCAATTGCTGGTGTTGCGTTATATAATGAAGGATTTTTGTTACTTACTGGTAGTTGGACAATAAAGACTAATTATGTAGATTATCTCGATGATATTACAGACCCACAACAAACTTCGTGGTTATACTTTGGATGGGGAATGAATGATGGTTTAAATATGCCATCAACTTCTAATTCTGGTTCTGCCTATAGTTATACAATGGATTTTAAAGGTACGACATATACGCCTGTTATCACCATGCTTGCACATGCTCCAAGAGGAGAATTAAATCATTCAAATAATCCAACATTTATAGATAAAACCTCAACCAATTTGAATGTATATTATTCTTCTTCATATTCTTTTTCAGAAGCTGAAATGGTTATCAAAAACACTACTTCCGCGTCATATTCTGACCCAGAACCACCTTTCAAGAAAACAACCTATATAACAAAAATAGGTATTTACGATGAAAATAAAAATCTCATTGCTATTGCAAATGTTGCAGAACCTGTTAAGAAGACAGAAGATAGAGATTTTACATTTAAATTAAAATTAGATATTTAACATGAACAACACTCCAATGATTTTGGGACTTGATGTAAGTTCCTCCAAGATTGGCATTGCCGTTTTGGATTTAGACAAAAAGATAGTATCTTCTGATTTAATAAAGTTTAAACCAGAAACACCGCTTGAAGAAAGAGCAAAATTGTTTGAAAACAAATTAGCAAAGTTAAAAAAGTATTACTTTATAACTCACGTATTTGTTGAAGAACCTTTTATTGCTTTTGGTGGTGGCAAGACAACTGCTCACACAATGGCAAAATTACAAAGGTTTAATGGTATGTGTTCTTATGGTGTTTATAATATATTTGAATCATTACCTATTATGGTCAATGTAAGAGTAGCAAGAAGTAACCTTGGTATTAAGATTCCAAAAGGAACAAAACAAAATGATACTAAAAAGTTTATTATTGAATACGTTGAAAGAAATCATACAGAATTTACTTACAATAAAACAGCCCAAGGTAATCCTGTGCCCGGTACGGACGACAAAGCCGATGCGATAGTTATTGCTTTGTATGGCTTACAAACTATTTAATATATGTCAAATCTTGTTCGTAAGTACAAGAAGTTATTTCTTGAATTAAAATATTTGTATGCCGAACTGGAATATTACGAAGAAGAATTGCAAGAAGCACAAGCAAATTTTAAAGAAGAATTTTATAAAAAGTGCGAACAATTAAATCTTAATGTAAAAAAGCCAGAAGAAAAAAAAGAAGAAAATAGCACAGAGATATCGACTTCCGTAAATCCTTTTGAACAACAAGAAGAACAAAACGACAATACAATTCCTATTGTTGAGCAGGAAGCAGAACAACCAAAAACTGATGATGAAGAAATATCTAAATTATACAAAAAAATTGTATTCTTAACCCACCCAGATTCTATTCCTGCAAACGAAAAAGAACAATTAAAACAGAAAAGAACAAAACAATTTCTTCAAGCACAAGAAGCATACAGAAGCAAAAATTGGTTTTTAATTTGCGAAATTGCTATGGAATTAGGTATTGATATACCAGAACCAAACAAAAAACAACTAAAATGGATAGAAGAAGAATCTTCAAGAGTTAAAGAAAGAATTTTGCATATTAAAAATCTTTATGCTTGGGTTTGGCACACCAGCGAAGATAATAAAGACGGCATCATGGAACGTTATGTGAAATCAGTTGTGAAGTAAAAGCCGATATGGTATAGTATCAACATGGCAACCAAAACCTCCCTTCTTGCATCTGCCCTTGGAGAATATCACAGGTCTGGTGAAGAAGTCTTATTCTTTTGTCCTTTTTGTAAGCACCATAAGCGCAAGTTAAGCGTTAATCTACGCTCAAACAATTATAAGTGCTGGGTTTGTGACGTTCGCGGAAAGAACGTCCGCAGACTTCTTAAAACAAGACTTTCATATTCCCAACTATACGATTGGGATAAAATGAATAATGTTGTTGATTTAACAACAATTAATGAAGATTTGTTTGAAGAACAACAGCAACATGCAAAAGAACTTGTTGAACTTCCAAATGAATTTATTTCCCTTGCAAATAAAAACCTGCCAGTAACAACTCGATTTGCTACAAAGTATTTAAATGAGCGTGGTCTTACCAAGCAAGATATTATTATGTGGAAAGTTGGTGTATGTACTTCTGGTGAGTATGCTGGTCGTGTAGTTGTTCCATCTTTTGATATTGATGGTAACTGCGATTACTTTGTTGCACGCTCATATGGTCGTGAGTTTCCAAAGTATATGAATCCAAAAGTATCCAAAGACATTGTGTTTAATGAACTCTTTATCGATTGGAATAAGGACGTTGTACTTGTTGAGGGTGTATTTGATGCTATGAAAGCAGAAAATGCCATTCCCTTGCTTGGCTCGACTCTTAACGAAAAGACAACTTTGTTTAATAAAATTGTTCAGTATGACCCAACTATCTATATTGCTCTTGACCCCGACGCAGAAGCAAAATCAAACGATATTATTGATAAACTAATTCATTATGATATTCAAATTTATAAGGTTGATATCTCTGGCTTTGATGATGTGGGTACAATGACGAAGGAACAGTTTATTGAACGAAAAGAAAAAGCAAGACTAATTACTGATAATTGGCTATTAGAAAATCAAATAATGGCAATTTAAGGACCAAAATGAAACTTTCTGAATCGCAACTTCGTTCAATTATACGTCAAGAACTTCAAGAAATAATGACACCAGAGTTTGGAGAAAGCGGCGAACAAACACAGGATGCTTTAAAACAAAAATACGGTTCTGAACTTGGATTTAAGTTTGACGAAGAATCAGAATCAAAATCAGATGCTATAGCCAATAAAATTGTTGAAGCATTTAATGAACTAAAACAAAATCCACAACTATCCATCAATGTTGCTAGTCTAGTACGTTCCGAAGGTCACAAAGAATTAGCGATGTTTATCAAAACAATGGTCTAAGTTTATTGACTCTACCAAGACCCTGTGTTAATATAATGGATAGAGGTACAAATGAAGATTGTTCATGTAAGCGATATTCACGTTAAAAATTTCAAGTTTCACAAACAATACAACGAAATTTTTGCAGACTTATATGAAAAAGTAAGAGATATCAAGCCAGATATTATTGTCAATACTGGCGATACTGCTCATACCAAACTTGACCTATCTCCTGCATATTTTGAAATGACAGCCAAGTTGTTTGAGAACTTGGCATCTATTGCTCCTTTGCATGTAATTCTTGGCAATCACGACCTTAATCTTTCTAACAAAGATAGACAAGATGCCGTTACACCAATCGTGGAAGCATTAAAGAATCCTAACATTATTCTTCACAAGTATTCAGAGAAGTTTAATATTGGAGATTTTAATTTTCATGTTCTTTCAATTGTTGATGAAGAAAATTGGGACTTGAACGTTGATGAAACCAAAGTAAATATTGCTTTGTTTCATGGTTCTGTTGAGGGTTCTCAAACAGATATGAACTTCACCATGACTCATGGCGATATTGGATTTGATGTTCTTGAAAAGTTTGATTATGCTTTGCTTGGAGATATCCACAAAACAAATCAATCCCTTGACTTTGCAGGACGTTGCCGTTATCCCGGCTCCCTTATTCAACAAAATCACGGAGAAACCAATGATAAAGGTTTCTTGGTTTGGAATATTGAAAGCAAAGAAAACTTCTTTGTTGAGCATGTACAACTTAATAATCCATATCCATTTTGTACCATTGAACTTACAGAAGATGGAAAAATTCCATCCAACGTTCATGTTCCACAAAATGCAAGACTTCGTTTGCTTTCCAGAACAAACCTGCCAGCAGAGTTGATGAAGAAAGCATCTGATGTTGCGAAGGAAAAGTTTAAGCCAGAATCTATTTCATTCCTTGCAAAGAATGCTAATAAGTCAGAAACTATTATGAACGGAAAGGTCATTGCAAGAGAAGATTTGCGTAATCCAAAGGTTCAAGAGAGACTTATTTCAGACTATCTTGCGGACTATAAAGTTCCAGAAGAAGTGTTGAAGCAAGTATATGAAATTAACTCACGCTACAACTCTCAGATTCAAGCAACAGAAGAAGTTTGTCGTAATGTTAATTGGAAATTAAAGCACGTTGAATGGGATAATCTTTTCAACTACGGCGAAGGTAACTCTATTGACTTTTCCAAATTAAATGGAATTGTGGGCATCTTTGGTAAGAATTATAGTGGTAAGTCCAGTATTATCGACTCTATCCTTTATTCAATCTTCAATACCACTTCTAAGAACGAACGTAAAACAACAAACGTAATTAACCAAACCAAGTCTTTTGGCAAGGGTAAAGCAGTTATCCAAATTGATGATTTTGATTATTACATTGACAGAAAGGCAGAAAAATATACCAAAAAACTAAAAGGTGAAGTTTCCGAAGAAGCAAAGACTGAACTTACTCTAAATTGTTTTGATGCTCACTCTGGTCAATGGGAACAAATGAATCAACTTACCAGAACAGACACAGATAAATATATTCGTAAAATGTTTGGTACTATTGATGACTTTATGCTTACATCTTTTTCTTCACAACTTGATTCCATGACTTTCATTCGTGAGGGTTCTACAAGAAGAAAGGAAATTCTTGCTCGCTTTTTGGATTTGGATATCTTTGATGCTAAATTTAAAATGGCAAAAGAAGAATCTTCAAATCTCAAAGGACTCTTGAGAAAGTTGGAAGGCAAAGAGTTTGATTCTGATATTGCTAAGAGTGAAATTCTTCTTGACCAACTTAACCAAACCATCAATGATAATGCTACTTTAATTAACGAAGTGAAGTCAAAACAAGCGGATATCCAAGCAACTATTCAAGATTTGAATAACCAAATCAGCGAATGTGGCGTTGAATCTATTGATATCGACATTGTTTTGAAACAAAAGAACAAACTTGTACAACAACTTGATACTATCAGCACAACACTATCTGGTAAGAACAAGGAACTTGAAGAAGCACAAGGATTGTTTAAAAAAATCAATAACTTTATTGATGGGTTTGATATTAAACAATTAAAAGAGCAAAAGGACTTTATTTCCAAGAAGCAACAAGAACTTAAAGACTTGCACGTTGAACTTTCTTCCAGCAATGGAAATATTGACAGACTCAACCACAAACTTTCTCTTCTAAAAGAAATTCCTTGCGGAACACAATTTCCAACTTGTAAGTTTTTAAAAGATGCTTACGATGCTCAGTCTCGTCTTCCAAGTGTAGAAAACACAGGAAAAGAACTACAAGATAAGCATTCAAAACTTGCAAAAGAAGTATCAGAATTTGATATTACACAAGTCAATAATCAAATTTCTAAATACGACCAAATTGTTCTTAAAAAGAGCGAAACCGAAAAGAAGGTTTTGAAACTTGAAGTTGAAATTAATAAACTTGAAAATGACGTAAAAGCAGTTGAGAACAATATTGTAGAAATTGAAAAGCAAATTGAAATCTATAAAAAGAACAATGAACTTTTTGAAAAACTTGATTCACTTAATCAACAACTTGTTCAAGCAAAAAATGAAGCAAGCAAAGTAAATAAACAATTTGCAAAATTGGACGAAGAACTTATTGAAACCTATATTAAAGTAGGTTCAACCAAAAACAAGATTGAGACTTTAAAGAATGAAAGAACAGAATTGGAAAACCTCAGAAATGAGTTTGCTGCTTATGATTACTATATGCGCTGTATGCATCCTAACGGAATCTCTTATGAAATCATCAAAAAGAAACTTCCTGTTATCAATGCAGAAATTGCAAAAGTTCTTTCAAACATTGTAGAGTTTGAAGTATTTTTTGAAGACGACGGAACAAAACTAAATGTATTTATCAAACACCCCAAATATGATGCTAGACCTATTGAAATGGGTTCTGGCGCAGAAAAAACAATTGCTGCAATGGCTATTCGCTTGGCTTTACTTCAAGTATCAAATTTACCAAAATGTAATTTCATGGTCATGGATGAACCCGGTACTGCCCTTGATTCCGACAATATGGAGGGATTTATCAGAATACTAGATATGGTGAAATCATATTACGATGTTGTGCTATTAATTTCACACATGGATGCACTTAAAGATATTGCCGATACAATCATAACAATTGACAAAAAGGACGGATATGCATATGTCTCAGTTTAATCTTAACGTAATTGATGTTGTAGATAGAGAGGATGGTACTGCTCTTGTTACGATTGATATTGATGAACAAACAAGAAACTTGATAAAAAACCTTTATGGTTGGAAAAGATGGAGTTCTAAGAAGTTTGAGCAGGTACTTTTGCAAGCATTGCATAATTATATTAAAGAGGGACCAAATGATGGCAGTATTTAAGCATGGTTTAGATAAATTTTTAGATAAAGTTATTTCAAGAAAACTTTTAGTTTGGATTACTGCAACAGGTTTGCTAGCATTTTCAGACCTTCAATCTTCAGATTGGGTTTTGATTTCCGCCATTTATATTGGTGGGCAAACTGTTGTTGATATTGTTGCAAAATTAAAGAGCAATGGTTAAATTTATAAAACAATATTGGAAACTTTTGTTAGCACTTGCTTATGCTATTTTTATTCCTTTGTATTTTCATCAATCTACCAAGTCTGTTCAAAACGCATTAGATAATTCAAGAGAATCATCGCAAAAACAAATCAATATTTTGCAAAACTCTATCGATGAACAAGCACAATATTATGATGCGCTTTTACAGGATTATCAAGATAAAATGGATGCGGAAGAAATTAGATATAATCAAGAAATAAAAAATATTAAAGAAGTGCAAGAAAAGCAACAAAAAGAATTAGCCAAAAGATTTAAAAACAATCCATCCACAATTTCAGATGAATTAAAAAAAAGGTATAATTTAAATGATAAGTAGTTTATTACTTTTTGTTGCTTTTGCAAATGCCCAAGACTTTACGCAAGTCCAGAAAGGCCAACCAGCACCATTTACTGGAACTCTTTTAACTCCAGAATCAGTTGCGACTATTGTTGCGAAACACGATTCAGATGTTGCAATGTGTGTTGCAGAATCTGACCATAAATTACAAGAACAAGAAATAAAATGCGAACTTCAAGTTCAAAAGGCAGAATATGATTTTTCATCATATAAAATGACTTCCGAGGCTCTTATACAAGAAAAAAACAAAGAACTTGATAAAGCATATGATATTATTAAAAAACAATCTAAGAATCAAACACCACTTTGGCTTGGCATAGGATTTGCTACTGGTTTCGCTACTTCATTGGGAGCGATTTATGTCTATAACAATTTATGAATTAACAAACAGGGTTGAAGTTAAAACACCAAAAGGTAAAGGCATAATCTGGTTAGTTACCGATTATGGACACGAAACAGACACTATTTATACAGTTATTCAAAATAGCGGTGAAATATGGCAATGGACACACAAAGATATTATAGTAGAACAGAATATTACATTTGGAAGAAAATATGAAAGACTTGAACCAAATAGTAAAAGTTGAAAAAGCAATCGCACAGAAATATGGTGAAGATGCAATTGCTAATCCAAAACATTATTGGAACGAAGAAAAAGAAAGAGAATACATTGAACAACTAAAAGAACTTTCTCAAATTGAAAAAAGAAATGATAAAGACCAAAAAATTGAAGTAGATGGTATTTTTATTTCTAAAAAACTACTTACTAAAGACACCAATAGGACTTGTCCAATTTGCTCTGTCTATTCTTTTGATTTAAAAGATGATTTATATATGAATCGTTTTGAATGTTGCCAAAAATGTTACGTTCAATGGGTCGAAGGAAGAGAAGAAAGATGGAAGACAGGTTGGAGGCCAAATAAAAAATGAAAATTTCTAAATCAAGACTTAAAGAAATAATCCAAGAAGAATTGGATATGTACCAAATGGAAGGTCCAATTGAAGAACCAGAAGAACTTTCTGGTGACCCAGAATATGAACAAGAAGGCTATATGGCAAAAGCACAACTTTTTAAAGTTGGCGAATATGCCATGAAACTTCACGATATGATTGAAGGCGACGATGACCTTCCAGAGTGGATGCAATATAAAATTGCTATTATGTCACAAATGATTGGCGATGTTTATCATGCATTAGATTATGATTTACAAACTGGACAATTCGACCAACAGCAAGATGATATGGGCGAAGACGAAGTTGTATATGATTCTGTCCAAATGGATGAATACTAAAAGGAAAACAAAATAAATGGCATCAACTTATGAAATAATTCAAGGACTTCATCAAGCAGCAGCAAATGCTCACGATGGTTCTCAATACGAAAAGCATTCTTCTGATGGTAAGACACGTACAATTGGTCTTAAAAGAGAGGAGGGTGATGCTGTTCTCGATTCAAGAGCAATCGATGGTTTTCATATCAAAATAAGCGGAAATCTTTTAACAGTAGTTTATACAGCAGATATTAAGTTACGCGATGTATATATGAAAAAAGATTTTGAAGGAGATATGGAAGAAATGATTGAAAAGATTGTTTCATATCTCAAAAAAGAATATAGAGATATTACAAAAAGTTCAATAAGCCTTTCTCCTGCTGGCGAAGTAAGTGTATTGGTACAACCAGTTTCAAGACAAAGAACCACAGTTGAAGCAAAGAAGAGTTACACAATAACAAGTCTCAAAGATGTTGAGCCAGTTTCTCCACCATCAAACGATATTACAAGAGATATTACAAGAAAGTTTTTAGAAATGGGAAGAGAGAAGGCAAAGAAGCCAACAAACGCTAAGTTTAAAAACGACTAATATGAAATGTACAAACTTACCAAGCAACAAATTCAAGACGAAATTTTAAAGTGTGGTAAGAATCCAGTCTATTTCATAAACACATATTGTAAAATTTCTCACCCCCAACGTGGTCCTATTCCTTTTAGAATGTATCCATTTCAAGAGGATGTTATAAAAGATTTTCAAGACCACAGATTTAGCGTTATTCTCAAAGCCCGACAACTTGGCTTATCGACCGTAGTTGCGGGCTATATTGCTTGGTTAATGTTATTTCATCGTGACAAGAACGTTTTGGTATTAGCAACCAAACTTTTGTCAGCATCAAACTTAGTTAAGAAAGTTAAATATATTATTAAGTCTGTTCCATCGTGGCTTATGATTGCCACAGTAACAATTGACAATAGAAACTCATTTGAACTTTCAAATGGCTCACAAATTAAGTCTTCTGCTACTTCTGGTGATGCTGGTCGTTCCGAAGCATTGTCTTTGCTCGTATTGGACGAAGCAGCATTTATTGAAGGTATGCAAGAACTTTGGACAGGTCTTTATCCTACAATGGCAACTGGTGGTCGTTGTATTGCTATTTCAACTCCTAATGGTGTAGGTAATTGGTTCCATCAGACTTATATTGATGCAGAGTCTTCTACAAACGAATTTAATCCTATTAAACTACATTGGACAGTACATCCAGACCGCGACCAATCTTGGTTCGAAAAAGAAACCAAGAATATGGGTAAGAGAGAAATTGCACAAGAATATGAATGCTCATTTAATGCATCTGGTGAAACCGTCATTGACGCAGAGGATTTAGAATATCTGTCAAGAAGCCACGAAGAGCCAAAACACAGACTTGGTATCGATAGAAACTTGTGGATTTGGAAAGATTATTACGAACGTTGCAAATATCTTTTAATTGCAGACGTTGCCCGTGGTGATGGTAAGGACTTTTCAGTATTTCATCTTGTTAATATGGATACAATGGAACAAGTTGCAGAATACCAAGGAAAATTAAGTACAGAAGAATTTTCAAGACTTTTGTTCAATACTGGAACCCAATATGGTAACTGCATGATTGTTGTAGAAAACAATAATCTTGGTTTCTCAGTATTAGAAAAATTAATTTCAATGAATTATAAGAATGTTTATTATTCTCAAAAAGGAACAACAGAATTTATTGAGCAATATGCTGCACAATCAATGACAAATGTTGTTCCCGGCTTTACAACTTCACACAAGTCTAGACCACTAATAATTGCCAAACTTGAAGAATTTGTTCGCTCAAAAGCAGTTAGAATCAATTCTATTAGAACTTACAACGAGTTATCTACATTTATTTGGCATCACGGCAGACCACAAGCAATGACAGGATACAACGATGATTTGGTTATGTCATTGGCAATTGGTTGTTGGGTAAAAGACACAGTATTTCAAAATGCAACAAAAGATATTGAATATCAAAAAGCATTATTGACAGGTATCTCAAAAACGGGTAAATTATTAGATACAAGTATTCCCGGTATGTTAAGTTACCATCAAAATAATAAACTAAAAGATGATTTATTAAAGCAAAGAGAACTGCAAAAAGATTTTTTGTGGATATTTAAAGGATAGATATGGCAGATAACAGAAAAATTAAAAATACCAGAAATCAAGACTCTCAATTGTTTAAGCAATTGACAAAACTATTTTCTGGTCCATTGGCTAACTACAATCAACAAACTCAAAGCCGTTACAGAAGAACACAACTTGATAAGTTTAAATTTCAATCTGCACAAGGTTTAGAGTTTAAAAAAGCAGAATATCTTGCTTATGAAAATATATCTACAAAAACAATGCACGCACAAAATCGTGCAGACAGATATATCGACTTTGACCAAATGGAGTACATGCCAGAAATTGCATCTGCTCTTGATATCTATGCCGATGAAATGACAACAAATAACGAATTAACAGCAATGTTAAAAGTTAAATGTCCAAACGAAGAAATTAAGTCTATATTAGAAACTCTTTATTTTAAAACCTTAAACCTTGAATCCAATTTATTTAGTTGGTCAAGAAATATGTGTAAGTACGGAGACTTCTTTCTTTATCTTGATATTGATGACAAACTTGGTATTACAAGCGGTATAGGACTTCCAGCAAATCAAATTGAAAGAATGGAAGGCAAAGATAAAACAAATTCTAACTACGTTCAATTCCAATGGAACTCTGGTGGTTTAACATTTGAAAATTGGCAAATTGCACACTTCAGAATTCTTGGAAACGATAAACATTCACCATACGGAACTTCTGTATTAGACCCAGCAAGAAGAATTTGGAGACAATTAACTCTTCTTGAAGATGCAATGATGGCATACAGAATCACACGTTCCCCAGAACGCAAAGTATTCTATATTGATGTTGGTAATGTACCACCAGAAGATATTGAACAATACATGCAAAAAGTCATGACTCAAATGAAGAGAAATCAAATTCTCGACTCTAATACTGGTCGTGTTGATTTACGTTATAATCCAACTTCTGTTGATGAAGATTACTTTATTCCTGTTCGTGGTGGAGTAAATAATACCAAGATTGAAGCACTTCCCGGTGGTCAATTCGCTTCAGCAATTGAAGACGTTAAATATTTAAGAGATAAGTTATTTGCTGCTCTTAAAGTACCAATGTCATACCTTATTAGAGGCGAAGGCGCAACAGAAGATAAGACAACTCTTGCACAAAAAGATATTCGCTTTGCAAGAACAATCCAAAGATTACAAAGAGTTGTTATTTCTGAATTAGAAAAGATTGGCATTGTCCATTTATACACTCTAGGATTCAGAGGAACAGATTTAATTTCATTTAAGCTTTCTCTCAATAACCCATCTAAGATTGCTGCATTACAAGAATTAGAACATTGGAAAGTTAAGTTCGATGTTGCTTCTGCTGCAACAGAAGGATACTTCTCCAAGCATTGGGTTGCACAAAACATCTTTGGAATGTCAGACGAACAAATTGTTAAGATTCAAAGAGAAATGTTCTTTGACAAGAAATTTGCTGCTTCACTTGAACAAGTCGGACAACCACAAGAAGCCGCCGCAGGAGGCGGTGGAGGTGGAGGTGGAGGTCTTGGTTTGGATATTGGCGGTGGAGAGACACCAGCATCAGAAGCCGAAGCACCAGAAGGCGGTGCAGAGGGTGGAGCGGAAGAGCCAGAAAGCATGTTGCTCGCAACTCCAGCGGCTGGTGGGGCACCAGCGGCAGCACCTCCAGCGGCACCTCCCGCCCCCGGCCGTCGTGATGATAGAGCGCATGTAACCGCTGGTTCTAATGGAAAAGCCTATTTACCTAGAAAGTATGTTGGTGGTGATAGAAGAGGCAGCGGTGCCAGAGAACGCTCTATGCGCTCTAGTAGTGGAGAATCTTTTGCTGGTGCAAATAAGATAAATCCCGGCATTAGAGACTTATCTTCTATGGCAAGAGGAATTTACGAGACAAATGACTCTAATTATGATAATGAAGAATTAGAATTATTCAGAACAAATAAAGAAATAAAGCAATTAATTGAAAACTTGGAGAAATCTACTAATGCAAGAAAGAGTGAAAGTTAAACACAATAAGAAAAGAAATACCGCTTTTCTTTACGAAACTCTTGTCAAAGAATTAACAAAGTCAATTGTTATCAAAGACAATCAAAAAAGAAAGGTAATTGTTGGCATTTTGAAAGAACACTTTGGCAAAAACTCTGTTTTGCACAAAGAGTTGGACGTTTATAAAAGCCTTTATGAATCCAAGGGTTTAGATAACGATACAGCCACCAGACTTATTCAAGAAGCAAAGAGAGTTTATCTTTCCTTGAATAGTCAAGATATTTTTAATCAACAAACACAAGTTATTAATAAAATCAACAAACAACTTGAACCATCTGTGTTTTCCACGTTCTTACCAAACTATAAAGACTTGGCAACAATATCTCAGTTGTTTGATGATAACGTTTCTATTAAACAAAGAGTGTTACTTGAGCAACAAGTTGAAAAGATTTTGTGCTCTAACGAAGTTGTTGAAGAAAACAAGATGCGTCCAATTGACAACTTAGTTTATAAGCAAGTTATCAAGAAGTTTAATGAAAAATATTCTACTGGCTTATTAGAAGAACAAAAAACATTATTTTCAAAGTATATTCTTTCATATGCCGATAATAATGCAGACTTGGTTGTGTATTTGAATGAAGAAATTTCAAGAATTAGAAACTCAATAAATGCATCTACCAATCTTAATCAAGCAGATAAGAATCAACTTAATACCAAAATTGACGAACTTAAATCAAAACCAATAGACAAAGAAATTATTGAGAGTGTTCTTAATTTTCAATCCTTGATAAAGGAACTTGAAAACTAATGAAAATTGTAATCAAAATGGGCGATAAGCCCGATTTAGTTATTAGATTAGATGCCCGCAAAACAATGGATGGTAATATCATTATCCAAGACCATCCTTA
>Ga0181344_1000579_pt1 | contig 14395 bp, 1 predicted proteins | sample Su13VDMLBDD_FD_130098 | JGI IMG/M metagenome (GOLD analysis project Ga0181344, IMG submission 130098) | Freshwater viral communities from Lake Michigan, USA - Su13.VD.MLB.D.D | ecosystem: Environmental > Aquatic > Freshwater > Lake | place: USA: Michigan | collected 2013-07-15
CCCATTGTAGCATCTGATGAACAAGCTGCATCTTATTATACTAGAAAAGGAGATGATGTAGATTACTATTTAAATAATCTTACTACATTGGTTCCTGAATTTGGAGGTCACACATGGAATGAAGACTTAAATAGATTCATACCAGAGGAACTCAAGTATAATAAAGTAATTGATCCTATCATGTATTCAGATCCTAACACAATGGAAGGAGAAGCAGAGTTTTTAAGTCAAACTAAAGGGAGACCTGGTGGTATTGGTTTTAGACAAAGTGGTGGATCAAGTAATGATGCTTTTCAAAAAAAGTTAGAAGAGGTTGCTAAAAGATTAAAAGTAAGCAAATCAGATTTACTTGGTATCATGAAACATGAATCAGGATTAAATCCTAGTGCGGTTAATCCTTACACACGTGCAACAGGTTTAATTCAGTTTATGCCATCAACGGCAAAGAGAATGGGCACTAGTGTTGAAGCTCTCAAAAACATGTCTGCTATAGAACAATTAGATTATGTTGAAAAATTCTATAAACCTATTGCAGGAAAAGCTAAAGATATTGGTGATCTATATATGTTTACATTTTTACCTGCAGTAGTTGGTAAACCTGACAACTATGTAATTGGTTCTAAAGGAAGCGGTAAATCAATTTATGGTTTAAGTCAGGATGCATTGTACAGACAGAATGCTGCATTTGATAAAGATAAAAAAGGTTATTATACAGTAGGAGATGTTAAAGCTAGAATAGCTAAATACTCTACTAGTAAGGGTAAACTAAAAGAAGATGGAAGTAAAACTCCAGGTATCAAAATGGAAACTTCTCCACTTAATAAAGATATTCCTATTGAAGAGTACTCAGAAATTAAATACAATCCTGTAGAGAAAGTAGAAGAACCTGTTAGACCAAAATATACTCTTGAACAGGCAATGTTTGAAATGGGAGCAGTAGAGACACCAACAAATACTTCTCAAATGAGTGCAGCGTTAAAGTTCTTATCACCAAAAAGATTTAATCCACAACCAGTTCAAACTGCTCTTACAGAAAAAGAAATTCAACAATATGTAAAGGGTGGATACATAGTAGAAGAATTAGATGATTATGCAGCAGGAGGTAATCCTTGCCCTGAAGGATTTCAAAAAGATCTTGTAACAGGAGAGTGTGTACAGATTGCTCCTATAGTTCAAAAATCACCATGGTATCCAGAGGAGAATGTTAATCCTGCAGCTTATGTAAGTGGTTACAGAGGAGGTAATCCTAGAATGTATAAGTATGGTTTTTTAGACAGCGATCAAGGAAATGTTGTTGGAGGTGGTGGATTTGGTTTTCCTAAACCAGGAGTACACGTAAATGCTTTAGGTGTGATACCAACATCAGCTAATGATAGACAATATTTTAAAGGTGCATATGAAGCTGGTATTTCTAAAGATTTTAAAAATTTAAATCTTGGTTTAGGAGTTGGTACTGCTATTACAGGATATCCAGGAGAAAATGGTTTTGTTAGAGATCCTATTAAGCTTCAACCTAAATTAAATTTAAGATATAATTTTGCAGAAGGTGGAGCTCTTAATCAGTTTCTAGGAGGAGATCCTTGTCCTAAATGTCCTGATGGAACAGTTCCTACAAGAACAAAAGCTGGAGATTGTCCATGTCCTAATGCTACACCATATCGCGATGTAACAGGCAAACCTTTAAAAGTATTACCAAAATCAGGAACTATATATGTAACAGATTTAAATGATCCTAAAATATTAGAATATAAAAGAAGACAGGAATTATATGATATGTCTAAAAAACAATATTCAAAAATATTAAAAGCAAATGATGAGGTGATGCGTTATACACAAGATAACATTAAAAACCTTCAAAATTTATTAAAACAACCAGGTTTAACTCAAAAAGAAAAAGCAGCTTTAATATCTGTTATAAATTCTGATAATATATGGTTAGCCAATTATAAAAAAGAACAATCATTAACATATGATAATTGGCTAAAATCAGCACCAAAATTAAATAAAAATAACATTAAAGATTTTGCACAATATAATACATATGATCAAAAAAATATATATAATAAAGGTGTAAAACAATATAAGATCTATCCTGAGTATACTAATTCACCTGGTCAATTTAAGTCTTGGGCTGGTGAAACTAGTGATAGAGCTCTTTTATATTCAAAACCATCTTTAACTTATGTATTTGCAGATCCAAAAAAATATACTTGGAATGAACCTATAAAAAAAGTTGAAATACCACCTATAGTAGAAGAAGAACCTATAGAAGAAGAACTTATTCCTATGCCAGTCAAAGTTCCTGAACTTATTAGTACAAATACTGGTGATATAATAGGGCAATCAGAACAACTTCTAGCTCCTGAATATTCTCCCAATTATCCTAAAAATAAGCTTGGATATGATAAATATAATTGGTATTCTGGCAAAAATGTTGGAATGGGAACAAAACGGACTTTACCTAAACGTAAAAAAAACTCAGGAGGTTTTGATTGGGAAATGAGTAAAAAAGTAGAAGATATACACAAGTATATGGAAGGATATTATGATGATAATGGAAACTATATTCCTGGAGAAATTGAAAAGGCAGAACAAGAAGGAAGAAAAATTAACTTTGAAGGACACTCATCTATAAAAGATAAAAAAGCTCAAGAAATATATAATAAAGAATATGATGAATATGAAAATTTAAAAAAATGGCAAAATGGAATGCTGTATTTAAATAAAAAAGAATATGGTGGAGGACTTCATAAGTTTGTAGGAGGAGGTCCAACTGATTGTGGTGAAGGTATGGTATGGGATGAGACATTACAAGACTGTATAATAAATGCACCAATAAATCCTGATTCAGAACCTATAACTACTTATGAATTTGAGTCCTTAACTCCTGAACAGATAGTAGCAAGAGATGCAGAAAATCTAGAAAAAGAACAAAATACTTGGACTGATGCACAATGGGATGCCTATGAAAAAGCTGAAGAAATTAAAGCTAAAGCTGAAGCTAAAATTAAAGCAGAAGAAGCTTACAACAAAGCTTTAGTAGATGAACCTAAATATGCTGCTGAAGCACTAGATTTTGTTGAAGGTTGGCATAATTCACCTATGTATAATCAGATGGTTCTTAATAGTTATAATGGTCAACAAAAAAATGCAGACTATCTTACAAAACTTAGAAAACAAAATATTGCTACTATACCCGCAATAAATATTGTAGATGATCAATCTGCTGTTGATGAAGATGTTATGGCGCATTCAATATCCGCCACAGGACAAGTTGAAGTGTTTCCATTAGGTTATGGTACAGGTAGCTCTCTGTATACTCATGAAAATTTACATTCATCTGATAGACCAAGAGAATTATATAAATATGATCACCCCTCTTATAAAACATTAAGTGAAGATGGCTCAACTTATAATAATTATCCAAATTGGATGGTATATAATGATCCAAGATTTCCTGATGAAGATGTATGGCATGATAGAGTGATGCCTAAATCTGATCAAATGTATATTACTACTCATAGAGGTTCTAACTGGAAAGATAATGAAAAATATAAATTAGATAATGCTGCAGGGCTATATACGCTTAAAACAGATGAAGAACTTAAACAACAAGTAATAAGTGATGGATTTAGTCCTGATGATCCTTTATTTACAGAAAAATTTAATGCAGCCAAAAAAACAAATGTTGAAGATGTAAAATGGTATCAAGATTACAATAAAAAACAATGGAAAGAATTTGGACATGAATATGTATCAGATCCTACTGAAACAAGAGCTAGACTTGGAGAAATTAGATCTTTTGCAAAAGATGAAGGTATATATGATCCTTATACAGAACAAATAACTCCAGAGATATTTCAAAACTATATAAATAAACAAAGAGAACCTGGTAATAAACAAATGGGACCAATTAATGATCTTAGATATGAGTTTACAGATGAAGAAATTCTTAACATGTTACAAAATATATCTAAAAATCCAAACCCACAAAAAGAAGAGGAGGGTGCAGAAGGTATAATGAAATATGGTGGGGGAATAGAAATGGAACTTACTCCAGAAGAAATAGAAGAATATAGAAAAGGAGGTTATATTGTAGAAGAATTAGATGATTATGATAATGGTGGTGAGAAAAATAAAAAGCCGGTGTTTAAATTGGATCCCAATTTTAAATTGTATCCTGAAAAACCGCTAGATTTACCTTACACTCCTGCTGGAGGACTTCCTTTTATTCCAAAATTGGACCTTAAAAATATTGATACTAAAACTGGCAAGATAAAACAACCTGTAATTCCAGAATGGGTAAAACAAAAACAAGAAGAAGCTATTAGTAAGGAGATTCTTAAGAATGGAATGATTGAGGCAACTAGAATTTCAAGACAAGGAGGTTTAGATAAGAATAAAAAAGACTTTATTAAGGATCAAGTAAGAGAACAGCTGGGTTATCCTACTAGTATACAATATGAACAAGATAAAAAGAAAGTAGTTCAAAATAAATTAGATGCTTTAGATGTAGCAAGGGTCAATAAAACGCCAATTGATCTTAAACAGTTTACTGATTCAAAGAGTGATGTAGATTTTGTAAAAACTCAAGAACAAGAAGGTTGGGAAGCAATGAATGATCTATTAAATGAAATGAACATTGATGCAAATGTATACTATGATAAAGTTAAAAAAGTAAGTAATAAAGATAGAGGAGATAAATCTAACAGAGATTTATTAAGAGAGGATTTGCTTCATGCAATGGAGGACGGCACTATAGACAATCTAATTACTAATATAAAAGATAAATCCGGTGAGTGGCAATATAATCAATTAGCTAAAAAAGAAGCAGCTACACCATGGATAAATTTTCTTGGTTTTTCAGGATTAGGTTTATTTGATAAAGGAACAAAGATTGGACAATTTAATAGAGACTTTGTTGCTGATCCATTAAATGTAATGGAGGAGTTAATCTGGGATCAAGATTATATGGTTAACAGAAATGAGATACTAAGAGATCCTTCACATCCTCTTCATGCATACTACATGAAAAGAACAGGAATGGATAAATCTCCTTTGTCTCAGGCACTTCAATATATAAATCCATTCTCTTCAGCTGCGGAATCTTCTGTGGCTATAGGTAAAGGAGAGTATGGAGATGCAGCTTATCAGTTGGGTGAAGGGTTGGCTAAGACAGTAGGTATTGCAGCAGCTGTTGAGTTTGCACCATTATTAGGACAATACACAATACCTGGATTATCAAATGTATTACCTGGTATGACATATGCTCAAGGATTAAATGTATTGGGAGCTGGTTATGGTGTTACTCAAGTACCGAAGACATTTAAATCAATCAAGAACGCATTTGAAAAAGGAGATAAGGAATCTATAAGAGCTGCGGTAAATCAAACAGCAATTAATGCATTAGACTTCTTAGGAATAGGAGAACTCAAAAATGTTTGGAATGTTCCAGAAAAATCTATTTTCTATCTTGCTGAAGATCTTACAGATAGTAAAAACTTTGCTAAGGAAATTAAAAACTTGAAAGAATCAGATGTAGTTGATGACTTCTTATATCAGGAAAGACTTGATATGTGGAAAGATGCTATGAATCAAACTCAAGCAAAATATGCTGATCAAGGTTTTCAAATGAAGCCTGCTGACGTTCTTAAAAATCCAGATGCTGTTCAATACTTAAAATCTACATTTGAACAAATGAAAGCAGAAAGTATTGCATATCTTGAATCTGTTGAAGGTAGAGCTTCTATTCAAAAAATGTTAGATGAATTTCCTAGAACAAAAAGGGGGAGAGATATACCTAATAAATATATAAATAAATTTGGTGAAGTATTTGAAAATAATAGCGCAGATGAATTGAAAAGATTTATTAATGAAGCAAATAAAGATCCTAAAAAGTTTGTTGAAGAGTTTTTAGTAAATTCTGAACAACAATTAATGCAAGCTCAGAAAGAAGTTAATTATTTGGAAAGACGAAAGGCAGAACTAACACAAGAGTATAATGATTTTATTAATGCTGGTGATCAAGCAGCTGCTAATAGTGTAGCAATGGATATAAATTTAATGGAAGGTCGTTTAAATGACCGTACAAGAGATATTGCAAAAATCAAAGAAATAGAAGGAAAAATTAGTGTTGATAATCCAGATTTTGAATCTTTATTTAATGATCCACATTTTAGGTATGATCGGCATTTTGAACCAGCACGTGCAACTGAGGCATACAAAAAAATGTTAGATGATCCAAGATATCAGGCTGTAGATGCTGCAACTGAGGAATTTACAGTTGATGACTACATCAATCAATTAGCAACACAGAAATATTATGATGAAAGGCAAATTCTTGATGATGCTAAAATATTTGTGGGATCTGAAAAGAATAGAAACGATTTACAAGATCTATTAGCCCAAACAGATCCGAAGGATCCTTTGTATCAACAGATTAAAGATAAAATAGATTCTTTAACAAATCAATTGAGAGATGATATATTAGGTAATACATATTCTAGTAATATGTGGTACAATGCATTTCATTCAGGAAATCGATTTAATAATAGTACACTAATTGGTAGAGGTTTTGTACCAGGAACTGAAACTAGTAAACCTGTTGTAATAGCTCATGAAATGGCTCATGGTACCCCTCTTTCATGGCCGGGATTTAGTAAAAAAGCACCTTGGTATGATATATTCAGAGGTTACGGTAGTCAAGGTTCTAAAAGCATGGGTGTACATCCTTCTAAAAGAATGGGTATACATCCTGTAGATGAAGTACTTTCAGAAATAGATTTATTTGAGGCACCACCGGATTTTGTACAATACAAAAATATGAAACCCTGGTATAAAGGAGATGGAGTAAATCCCTACCCATCTACTGTAGAAGAAATTGAAATAGGACAAGGAATGCCTTTCTTGGACTATAAAACGGCTGCAGGGCAATCAGATGTAACTGATGCAATAGGTATCGGAAATAATAAATGGATTGAAGCAAAGGATTATTTTGTAGCAGGGAGTATGGGTAATGAAAAAGTTACATTCTTAGCTGAAGTAAAACAAGCAATGCTTGATGGAGGATATGGTAAAAGAGGTAACTTTAAAATGAAAGATTTAGAATCTTTCTGGAAAGACTATGTTCAAAAATCTAAAAAATCTTCATCCGGATGGGATCTTAGACTTTTAGATATTGCTAGACCAACAACAAGAACTAAAAAATATATGTTAAAAGGATTGAATATGCCGGGTTATAAAAAAGGTGGTTCAATCCAATTAGAACTTTCTGATGATCAAATACAAGATTATATTAAACAAGGTTATGTTGTTGAAGAAAGTATGTCAACAATGCAAGATGGTGGTAAAGTTGTAAGTGAGTTGTGGACAGAAATTACAGGAACCCCATGGAAAGAAGCAAAAGCTAGGGGATTAACTACAGGTACTTTTGATGAAAATATAGCATTAAGAAATAGACTTCTTGCTGGAGAATTTGGTAAGATTAATAATGCTGTTTCTCCAAAAACAAATTATGATTTGACTGTTGAAGAACTTGTAAAAAAAGGTAAAACTTTAGATGATTTAGTTAGTATGAAAGTTGGTACAAGATCTGGATTGATGAGCAGATTTCCTGAACTATTTGATGAAGAAACTAAAAATAAAGTAGAGGCACAACTTGATGAAGAGGAAAATAAAAATTATGGTTTACAGTCTAAAATAAAAACAGAAGATCAATGGGGAAGAGCAAAAACTAATGACTGGTATGGATTTAATCCAGATACTAAAAAATGGACAGTAAAAGATCAATGGGGTAGATCTCCTGATGATGAATGGTATAACTTTAATGAAGTAACCAAAAAATTTAAACATAAAGGAACTAATCAACCACAAAAAAAAGCAGGTATAACTGAAACTAAAGATGTACTTAATAAACTTGGATTAACTCCTTGGAATAAAGTACAATTTAATGAACCCGTAATAGAAAATAGTAATCAAAACTTTGAAAAAGATTTACTTAATAGGTTAACTACTATTGCAAAACAGAAAGCTTTATTAAAACCAGAACCAATAAATAAAGTAGAACCAATAGTTAATAGTCAACAATTAAAAGGAGATCCAAATAAAAAATCTTATGATGCTAATGGAAAAGAAATAAAACCTATTATGCCTAAGATGTCTGATTTTGAAACAGATTATCCTTTTAAAGGAGCACTTGAAGATGTAAATCAGTATATAAAAAATACTGTAGAAAAACCTTTTCGTTTTGTTAATGATTATAAAAATGAAGTTCCTGAAATAAATCCTAAAGTTAAAAAGTATCAAGATATAATTAATACTGTTGATACTGATATTCAAAAGATATATTATGATCTAACTAATCCTAATTTAAAATCTTCTGAAAAAACTGCAGCAAGACAAAAATATAATGACCTTATTTCAAAAAGAACTAAATATATAAACTCAATAAATAGTGTTAAAAGAAGTGAAGCAGGTTGGTTTGATGCTGCAATTAATGATAGGCCCACAATTGGTAAACCTTTTCAAAAATTTGGATTGTCAGATCAACCTTCTTATATGACTTATGACTTACCTAAATTTGAAACATATTCTGAAAAGAAAGAAAAAGAAGATGAAACCTTTAAACAAAAAAGCAGATTTGAAGAATTAAATCCTGATAAATCAGAGTATACTAGATGGAAATTTAGAGCTGCTGCATCGAATGATGATCCAATTAAAGTTGCAATTTATGGTACAAGAGGTGAAAGGGCTAATCAAAATATTGATATCAATTCTAAAGGATCAATAATGCATTTCTTGGACCAAAGTCCTAAAACAGGATATATACATGAAAATACTAGAAACTATTATAACAAACTAAAAGATGATGATTATCTAGGATATCTTAAATCTAATGGGGATGATACATATAGTGTACAATATAAACCTAGAAAAGAGTTTAATAAAGATAATCTTTATAAAAATACATTTCTTATAAGACAAGTTAAGTTTGATGACATTGACTTTAATACTAAAGTTAAAGATGATAACTTTTCTGGACATACATATCCAACTTTAAAAGGAACCACTCAAGCAGCTTTACCAATTTCTTCTGATCCAGATGAAAATGTTTATGATTACTCTTCTGGTCAAAGTGTTGTATTTATCTTTAAGTATAAAGGAAAAATTAGATATCAACATTTTGCAGGATCTCGTAATGAGATTAAGAAAGAAGGTCAGGAAATAAAAAAATTATATAATTTAGCTGATAAAGCATTAAGGATTGGAGTAGCAGATGCGGGAAGTTATTCATCATCAATAAGTGGGAAAATAACCAATGAAAAGTTAAATAGTAAAGATTATGGTTATTATAACCGTAATGAAGGCACGGGTGCTGGTATGGCTATCATACTTTAAACTTTATAAGTTTACCAATTAAATTAAAATTTAGTATATTTAATATATAGTACAATTTATGAAAAAACTTGTAACAATACGTAAAGCCCGTAAAGGAGAAAAACCAGAGTTTGTAAATAAGACGGCAAAGTTTCTGAAGAAAGCACAACCAGGTATGGAAGTAGAATCTGGATCTGGAGAATACAATGAAAAAATTCTTACTTATGTAGCTGAACAAATATTGGAACTAGGACAAGATCCAAAAGCTGTTTATGAAACATTGGTACAATCTAAAATAGAACCCGAAATAGCACTTGAGCATGTTCAAGCTATCTTGCAGTTTCAACAAAACATGCAACAAGAAGAACAACCACAACAACCAGTTGATCAAGAAACTGCATATTCAGAAGCAGCAGATGAAGTAGAACAAGATCTTGCTGCAGATTATGGGTATTATGATCCATCCGGTCAAGGAACAGCATTAGCACAAGACACAGAAGAAGAAGATGCTGCTAATGAGGAAGCTGACCAAATGGTTACAGATATTGTAAATAATGAATGGACTGGTCAAGATGGAGGTTCAATTGATCAGTATATTGTAAATAATTATCTACCTGTATTGGATGATTCTTCTCAAGATGATTTTAATGCATTTAATTATAAAGAGGGAGGAAAGGTATCAAAGAAAAAATTCATGAGAGGTGTAATGTCTGAGCTTAAAAAAGCAAGAGAGGGCATGCAACAAGAACAAGAGTCCCCGGGAAATCAGAAGTTTGATATGACTGATACTCTGCTTCTTGATAGAAATAAGAAAAAAGATAATTTTGTATCAGCATTATCTAAAACCACACAAGAAGCTAAAGATAAAGAAAGGGCTGAGCAAATGTGGCAACAGCAACAAATGATGATGCAACAACCACAATCTATGGATCCCTCTATACCTATGTTAAATAGACAAGAGGGGGGAGACACAGAACATCCTTATCATCATTTAGCTATGATGCAAGATGCTAATAGCTATATGACTAATAATCCTATGAATGCTGGTTTTAGTGCTAAAAAAGGAATGTCTATGCCTTCTCCAAGAGAATATAAAAAAATGCATAGACAAGTATCTAGAATGTTGCCCAATATTTATCTTGATCCTAATATTAAAGCTTCTGAACTTAATGTTACTAGAACAGGTTTATTGGGTAGACCAAAAGAATATAATATAAAGTTTCAAGGTAATCAAGGTATTATGCCTGGATGGGGTCATGGTACATTACTTTTAGGTTTGCCTGGTGGTGCTAATGTGGGACCTAATATATTTGGTGGGAGACTTGGTTCAAGTAATGTAAGCTATACTAAGGGTATTGTAGAAACAAGAAAAAGAGTCTATGATGGAACTCTAAGAAAAATAAACTCTCAAGCTGATCCACAAAAAAATTCTGAGAAAGCTAAATTATATCCTGATAGTAATCCTTATTCTGATGCAACCCTTGATAGTCCAGCACCAGCAGGAACTGAAATTACTAAAGATGAATTAGGAAGAGATATTTTAATTTCACCAGAGGAAGCAAAAAGAAGAAAGGAGCATAACAATCAAGCATGGCAGTTTTACACTCCAAGTAGTGGACCCAATCCAGGTCAATTTGCACCAGGTTTATCAAACCCTAGCAATCCTGTAGTTTCTTCAGGTTCCTACTTTCCTAATGCAGCAGCTACATACGACCCTTATCAGCAAACATTAACTTATCCTGATGGAAGGGTGGTAAAGAATCCATCATCAGAAGAGATTCAAAATGCATTGATGGTGAGTGGTAATCCTCAACAACAATATGGTGGATTTGTAGATCCAAATAATCCTGACTTATATAAATTTATATATGGTGGTAATGATAATATGTTTGAAGATGATATGAATACTGTTAATACGGCAGACCCATATTTTGGTAGAATGTATAGAGAGGGTGGTATGCCTTCATTTGAGAATGGAGGTATGTGGGTAACAAAACCAGATGGTACAACTGTATTCTTAAAGGATGATGGTAGCATTGATAAGACAAAAGTCATGACTGATGCTGAGAAAAAAACATATGATGAAACAACTATAAAAGGACACAAAGATTATTATGATAAAAATAAAAATCAATTTGTAAATCAATCAGAACAACAAAAAATGATTGATGATGCTGTTAATCAAAGAATGCGTCAATATACTGGTCAATATGGTCAACCTGGAAAAATACAGAGTTACGGATATAATCCGTCTGGATATAGATCCAATGGTTTCTTAGATCAAATATTCTCTGCTAATTTAACTCCAGAGTATTTAGGAACTTGGTCTAAAATGAAAGATGTTAGAACAAATACTGGGCAACCATTTACTGGGTTTAATAAAAACATGGTATTAAATGAAATTGATGTAAGAAGAACTGGAATGAGAGGTCAGCCTAAAGCTTACACAATGAAGTTTAATCAGTATAGAGATCCTAGAGATGCAAATAAGATTACTCTTGATCCTGCTGAAAATCAAGCTAATGACCCTGCTGGATGGAATACTCAGGGATCAACTCAACCAGGAACATCTAATAAAGCATTACAACCAAGAGGTACTTATAGAGATCTTGGTTTAATTAATCAAATGAAAATTAGAGCAGGGGAACGTAGGTCAGATAGAAGATCAAGTTATGAACCTGATGTAAATCCTGAAAATGAGCCAATGTCCAATGAAGAGATGTTAAAGTCTCAAGGAAGAGTATGGGATGAACAACAAAAAAAATGGGTTCCTAAAACTACACCAGGTTCTGAATTATTCCCAGGATCCAATTTTATTACACCGGGTTCAGGAACAGCAAATATGGTAGCACCAGGAGAATCTCATTTAGAACTTCCAGCTAACAGACCTTCTCCTGAACCAATGTTTCAACAACCGGTAGGTCCGGTAGCTGACAATCAGTCTAATTTAACAGGAGAAAATTCTTCTGATCAACCGCTGATTCCAGATAGAGACGCTTATTTAAAAAATTCTTTAACTCTAAATCAACCAAGTACAGATATTAGCAGTTCTGAAATTCCAGCAGAAGATCTTGAAACTCAAAATATTGAAACTCAAAATCTTGAAACTCAAAATATTGATAGTCCTAATACAAATCCTTTTGAACAACCTAATTCTGATTTACAGAGATTTACAGGAAATAATTCTGAACCAATTACAAATACTGATACTGAAAATACATCAGAATTCTCACCGAATCCATATGCATATGATAGGAGCATGATGCCATTTAATCCAGATTATGAACAACCTACAGAATATGAATTTGGTGTAGATCCATTAACTGGTATTTCATCAAATGATATAGCAATTAGTAATCCAAATACATCAATTTATGATGTTAATAATAAGGATTGGTTTGCTAAACAACCAACTAATAAACCTATAATACCACCTAAAGTACAGAAAAAGGCATATGATTATAGATCAAATCCCATAAGTCAACAACTATTATCTAAAAATTTTAATGCGGACACTAAGGATTACTTTAATCTTAAAAATAGATTTAATCCAAAAATTGATTATAATAGAACATATACTCCAGAGCAGTCTAGAGCAATATATGAAGATCAAAGACAAGCTCTATATAAAGATAGAAATGCTCAACTAGCAAAAATATTTGGAACTAAAAATTTTCAATTAAATACTAAAGAGAAACAACGTCTCTATAATAATGTTTTGCAGTTGTATGCCATTAAAGAACAAGAAATTAATAGAAAGGATCCATTCTATATTAATGGAGGATCAATAAGAAAATTTAATCCTGGTGGAACTAATTCTGGAACAAATGCTGTATCATATACAAATAATCCAGCATTTGTTGGTAAGTCAAATATTGATCTTCTTTCAGAAAATAGTGGCATTGCTGTTCCAGGATTACAACCATCATCATTTTGGAATGATAGTCAATCCTTTAATAAACCTCAGCCAACTATATTTGATAATTGTACAGAAGCTGAGAAACAAGATCCTAATAGTCCATGCTATGACAGAGAACAATATGGATATCAAATAGATCCTAATCAGCAGAATTCAGATACTTTGAAAAAAGAGATGATGGAAAAAACTGGAGAGGTAGAGATTGATATGAAAAATAAAAATGCATTTGCATTGAATGCCGAAGCATATCTAGCAGCTGGTAATAAACTGGCATCAATATTTCCTGGAATTGTAAATAGAAGAGAATCAAATAAAAGACTAGGAGATAAAAAGTTGAGAAGAACAGCAGATGCACTATATGCTAATAATCCTGCAGGAGATCCTTGGCAATCTAAAGGTCAGTACAGTGTATCAGGAAGTACATATGGATTATTTGATCCTAGAAATCAAGGACAAATAAACTATTCTGGAGCTTCACAATCTGGTGGATCAGTTTACAAAGCAGGTGGGATAGCATATATGACAGCTGATGAAATGCAAAGGTTTATGGAAGCCGGAGGTGAAATAGAATTTATATAATAACTTACCAACATGAAATATAAAGTAAGAATTAAAAAACTTCCTCAAGCCAGAATGGGCTATCAAGTTCAGGGTGGACTGAGAAATGATTATGTAGGTCTTGGAGGTGGAGACTATAATGCTAATATGAATGTAGCTAATACTAGAACTACTAAATATATTGGAAAGGATCCAAGAGAAGAGTCTAACTTAGAAGCTGAAGGTGGAGAAACTGTATTAGGTGATATCAACTTTGATGGGTTTCCAGAACATTACACAATCAAAGGACCAAGACATGCACAAGGAGGAGTTCCCTTAAAACTCCCTGAAGATACTTTTATATTCTCAGATTTTAGAGAAATGAAAATAAAAGATCCAGATTTATTAGAAAAATTTGGTAAGGTTGTAAAAAAAGCAAGCAAACAAAAAGCTTATACACCGGCACAACTTGCAAAGCAATATGATATTAATCATTACAGAGCTATATTACAAGATCCAAACTCAGATCATTTAGATAGAAAAACTGCTGAGTTAATGATCAGA
>Ga0181344_1000580_pt1 | contig 14379 bp, 12 predicted proteins | sample Su13VDMLBDD_FD_130098 | JGI IMG/M metagenome (GOLD analysis project Ga0181344, IMG submission 130098) | Freshwater viral communities from Lake Michigan, USA - Su13.VD.MLB.D.D | ecosystem: Environmental > Aquatic > Freshwater > Lake | place: USA: Michigan | collected 2013-07-15
AACTGCTGCAGTAAATCCGTTAATATTATTAACTAGATTTCCAAGGTATGTGCCTGCTCTTAAATTACCAGCAACAGTGGCTGCACCACTAATACCTAAACTTGCCGCACTTAAACCAGCACTGACCGTTAAATTTCCTGTTAAAGTAGAAAATGGTGTTGATGCTGGTACTGTATTTAACACACCCCTCATACTTAAAACTGCAGGAATGTCACTATCACCAATTAATGTTAAATTAGTAGGACCAGAGATTTGTGATATTAAAGATATGGTTGAAGGCAAACTCACAGTAACTGCACCAGTAGCACCCGACACAGTAATTTGATTTGCTGTACCAGATATTGCAGATACACCTTGTAGTGCACCGGTACGACCGTTAAACGAATTAACAATATTTGGTGCGCTCAAAGATCCAGTAATGGTTACGTTTCCACTAAATGTGGATCCTGCAGCAGATATACCAGCATTAAAGGATTGTACGTTAGTGAATGCGTTAGTGGAAGTTGTAGTAATAATATTTGGTGCAGAAATATTTCCACTAAATGTTGCGCCATTAGCAGAAATGCCACCAATAAATTCTTGTAAAGTCTGGAATACTTGAGCAGCATTAGTTACCGCGATATTTTGAATCACACCTGAAGCACCGTTAACACTTAAAACACCACTGTTAGAAATGGTTGGATTTGTTGATGATCCAGTAATTGTGATACCATTACCTGCAATAGTTCCGGTTAGACCAGAGATGCTGCCAGTAAGACCATTAAAATCGCTAACGTAATTATTAAATATAATTTCACCAGTTAACCCATTAAACGAAATCACGTACGGACCAGTAATACCACCTGGTGAGGTTGTTATACCGTTTACAGTGGAAATAATAGTATTAGTGGTATTAAACCATGTTTGAAAGGTATCGTTGCTAGTTAATGAAGTTATTGGTGTTGCCATTTGCTATTAAACTTTCTTTTATACTGAAACGCCTGCGATTGATATTCCGTTAATGTAAATAACGGATGCTGTAAATCCACTTTTTGTGGCATTAAATATAGGAACAACGTATTCACCAGACGCAGCAGTCGATCCAAATTTAACAATATTTAATTTTAATCTGTCTGCTCCGCATGGACCGTTAATTATATTTAAATTGCTAGAGTCTTGTAAAGTTCTGTCTTGTGTTACACCTGCAGTAGAATTAGTAGTACAACTAATTGTTACTGGTTTAACAACCATACCATAATATCCTTGAGTTGCTGTTGCTCCAGTAAATCCAGATATAATTGGAGAAACCGTATCATTGTAAACCCAAGTACCCAGACCACCGTTTGTGGTTGCGTGTTTAACTAAATACCAACCAACTTGTGCAAAAGCAGTAATTCCACTGGCAGCAGATGTTACTCCTGTTACTAGAGTACTGCTATACGGAGTACAACCGTTCCACGGAACACTACTATTTGCAGTCCACGAAGGAACTACTCCAGAATTTAAAGTATTTTGTACGTAAAAAATTTCTTGCATCTCATTTAATTCGGATGCTTGAAGTGGAAATCCAGGTTTAAATGCAACCGCGTAATAATTCTTAGAAGCATCAATTTGAGATTCCACTCTGCTTCTGAATGGGTCTTGATTAAACGGAAATCCGCCTGTAACTGGTGTTGGTATTGTCATAATTCTATTTTATTTAGTATAAATTTATATAGTACAAGCAAATAACTCGTTAGGGAAAGTGTATCCGGTTAATGGACGCAATTCAAAGAAATCTGATAAAGTTATACCACCAAAAGTCAAACCAGCCGCATATACTGAAATTTCAACATCCCAAGTGGGAAACACGTAATATGGAGCAGTATAACCAGAAATACAACCAAAAGTATATCCTATAGTCTGATTTGCACCTAGAGTATATCCAGCATAATTTTTTATCTTTGGGTATTCATATATTGTTATGGCAGCAGCTTGATTGTTGCTATTGTTAAATATTTCTGGTTTATAATTAAAAATATCTTCAAAACCTGATGGGTGAGTAAGTGGCCGAATCACTCCATCGTATTGGTCTTGTGATAGAGTACTACAATTAATGACGTAAGAATAGTCTTGCCATATATTTTGATCACCTATCACAGAAAAATTAAGTCTGCTTCCACTAAGTTGAGGATAACCGGTGGTGGAATACTCTCCGTTTGGATCTAAATTGTCTCGCATCCAATCAAATTTACCACCATTCAATCTTAAAAGATATTTTTTAGGATAACCAATAGAGATGTCTTCAATAGGAACTCCATAAGCTTTATTAATTACTAATTTTACGCTTTCTTCTGTTCCTTTTTTTGCGTAAAGGTTTGATTTTATATTTTGTATTAAGTTTCGTAAACCGGTTGGAGTTATTAAATTGCTGGTTATTGATTCTGAAGGCACAGCATTTAGATAAGAATTTGCTAAATTTTTTAATAAACTGTCTGGTATTTTTTCAATATCAATCAGTTCTTCTAAACTAAAAAAACCAATATCTGTAATATCATTACAATTACAAGAAAGCCAGTTGTAATACTGTTCTGTTAAAGCAATTAAAATAGAATTATTATTATCTAATAATCTAACCCAACGTGGAAATAAATTTTTTATGTTTTGAGGATATTCGCAAGTAGTTCCAGCAGTTTCTGTTTTTACAAAGAATGAAGAAAGATTGGTTGATGTTTCACCAAATTCAACAGGAGTCAAGTTTAAGTCGGTTGGACTGTTTGTTAACTCGTACTTGTTGTTTTTAAAAATTAAAATCATTCAATTATCCTACACTGGCAGTGGCATCAAATGACGTGGTTAATAAAAATTCGTCTTTAATTATTGTTGAGTCTATGTACCTTGGATATCCTGTCATGTTTATGGAAGCAGTGGATCCTAATACGTTTTCTTTAATTACTGCGTATCCTTGAGGGTAGTTTACGTATCCTAATTTACCAAGACCTCCAATCAAGGAAAGATTACTGTTTACAGCAGCTAGTATTCCTTCTGTGGCAACACCAGATTCATTAAATATTGTTGGAGTATCTGCCAGATAAATTGTTTGAGCACCATATGTAAATCCAGTGCTTTTCATCGCATTTCCATACACTAACGTACTACCGGGCACAAGTTCATTTTTAAAATGAACTAATTTTTGACCGTCTGATCCGGAAACACCTAATACAAAATATAAAGAAGTCATATTTATATTTTTTATATTTGTATAGTTAGCACTTGCTACAGATTTAATATCTGCTATTCTAATATTATTATTAAATCTGGGAGGATTATTATAATAACTTTGTACAATTCCGGTCAAACCAGACACAGAAGTAGATGTGCTGGTTATAACATTTAGTGTTGCGTATGCAGTTATTGGTTGTACTTGTACGTACTCTGGTAGTACTCCAATCATGGATTTTGCTTTAAGAAATGTTATGCAGTTTGTTACTTCTGTCGAGCCTGCCGTAATACCAGTATCAGCAAAAGAAACAAACGTTCTTCCGTATGCAGTGGGTGTGGCATCGTCTCCACCCCAAATATTGACTTGTGTTCTGCTTGTTATAGCAGCAGGCAAAAGACCAGACGATAATAGTAAACTGTAGTAATCGTCTAACGTTACTGCTCTTTCATTTGCAGCAAACGATTTAGGAGCTAAAAATTTAACAGAATCCAAATCTGGGGAATCAGAACCGCCAGAAGTTGTTGTACTTTTGGTGACAGTAAGTGTGCTGTGTGTTATGGATGTAATATTGTTTCCGGCTGATCCGGTTGGTATTAAATACGAAACCAAAACTGTATCATTTGTGGTTATAGTTTTACCGTAAGAAGAAGCGTAATCTGTGCTATTTTTCTTACCAAATACTAATTGAAATCCATCAACTATTCTTTCAATATAAAATATCTTACTAGAAGAGTTAGGAACAGTGGTTCCATCGTATCTACTCCAAGACTCACCGTTTACTTGAACACTAACAGTTATTGGATCTATATTTGTGCCCAAAAATGAAGTTTGTGTTGTTGTATCAACTGTTATTTGTAGTTTGTTTGCAACTGTACTTGCTTCGTATACATCAAGAGTGGTAGAACCATTCACATTTGTGTTAGTTAGTGTGTAAAATCTGTAAGAAGCACCAGAAACATCAGAACCTGTAAATACGCTAGAGTATGATGTAATTGTAGCAATTCCAGATACTGTTAAGGTTGATTTAGCACAAGTTTTATTAGGAACCAATACTCCCAGAGGAGCTGCTAATCGTATTATATTGTTGTCTATTTGTGCAGTATCTAAAAAAGTTTCATTTGCAATCATGTTGGTGTAATACCCGTAGAACAAGGTATTATACGCCATAACATCTAACAAAATATTAATTGCACTACCATTAAAGTCATAACCAGTAAATTGTGGCTTTGTGTTTAAGTACGCCTTTAAAGAGGCTTTTATGCCATCAAAATCTAAAGAGGAAATGTTTATTTTTGGGTTTGCCATGATAGTTTATTGTAGTATTATTACTACGGTTTTTATTAAATTTTTATCAAATATCGGTGTAAATGTAACGCTTATCTGCCAGTAACCTAAACCGGTATCTTTGATATCTATATCCGTGATGGTAGCTCTGGGTTCTTGTAAACCCAATTCACCAAGAATTTGTAATCGAACATCACTTAATTCGAATGGTAATAAAGTTTTAAATGCAATTAAATAGTCGGTATTTGCACCAAATTTAGGGTTAAATATTTTTTCAGTTTTATTGGTTAAAATTATATTTTTTATTGATTGCGCTATTGCATTTAGGTCATATTTAAGACTAATATCATTAGATTGAACATTTTTTGTTAAATTAACGTCTATGTCTGTGTAATATATGCTCATTGTTGTTATCTTTATTTATCAGTTTTATCCACAAAAATATCATCAGTTGTTGTGTCTGGGCTAATAGACGGATAATCTCTCATTAAATAGAGGTACATAGAATGTTTGCCGGGTCTTATAATTCTTTCAGCTCGATATACCATCCAAATTCCTTCATATCTTGACGTTAAAATTTTTGAAGTTCTGTTATCTACAGGTCGATTTACGTATACAAGTTTACCAGGTTTTATAGTAAAATTACCATTAACTAATATTTTTATTCGCTGATATCGCAATAATGCAGTTTGTGCTTTTCTATGCAGTGGTGTTTTTTCTGGAGTGTTCCAAAAAGTTGCATTGGTTTTAGAGTATTCTAAGTAAAATTGAAAATTTTTACCAACAAGAACAGGATAAATGGTTTGATTTGCGGCACCTGCATCTGCAGATCCTAATCCATTTATTATATTTGTTGTTCTCATTACATCCCATGCATTATTATCACCGTAACTGAGACGAATAGAATATGGGAACAGACCACCAGAACTAGACCCAAATCCTGCTTTAGTTCCAGTTATACCTTGTACTTCTTGTAATGGGGAATTTTTTAATCCACCATTGGCACCTTTCCACTGAAATTTGCCGTAATTTTCACTACCTAAACAATTATAACTACTATCTTTATCGCTATAGTCTATTCCACCCCAATTTTTATACTCATTTTCATTAAATCCATTTTTTGTGCTAAATTCTCTCTTAATAAGAACACATTCTTCTGCAGCATTTCTAGCCACTTCTAATTCGTTTATAGTAGGTTCTGCAAATGTAGGTCTTAATTCAATAAACGCTTGGGGACAATTGCAATCTGGATATTCATTGGGACAGTCTAAATTATTAACAGGCCCAAATATACTGATACAATCGAGATCTGTATTGACATTTGTTGTTGTGCTGAACTTAGTTGAAAAGTTGGTTAAAGGATCTCGGTTTAACCGATCATCATAAGACTTATTGAAAGAAGATATATTGTTATTTAATGGCATTAGAAATATTTATTTTATTTTTTAATCACACGTCGAACAGAATCCGTCGTGCGCATTTTCCGTATCAAACAAGAACATATAATCCCTGTCTACAGATTCTTTATAGTTTGGATTAACTTTTTCTTCAGTTCCTTGATCTGTTTCTACTGTTACTTTTTCTGGTTCTGCTCCTGTAAATCCACGAACAGCAGCATCATTTATTCCATTTAAAATTATACTTTGTATTGTTTCTTTTGGAATTGCAGACATTTGTACAATTCTACCAGCATAATAAAACCCGTCATCAGAACCTGTTGGTGTTTGACCGGTATTTAAAAAATTAGGACATTTATTAGAAATTACTCGGAATTTTCCAACAGGCAACATTTGTGTTTTTAATGGATAAGAAGATTTTTTAAGAATATCTGGATCATCTGGAGTGGTTGTTAATATTGCAGATATGCCAGGATTCATTAATATTGTGCTGTTATTATTTCCGGATGGTGTTTCTGCTTCAAAAGCTACTGGTATTCTTGTATTTAATAATTCGTTTAAATTAAATGCTCTATTATCTTTTGTGGTTATTGTTACTTGTTTTATTTGATTTCCAGAAGGTCCGTCTCCTCCACCAGGAGTAATCACGTTTTGTGTGTAAGTTTCTGGCGAATAACCCTGAAATCCTGCTGGCGGTACTGCAAATACAAAAGGAAAATCTGTTTGTTTATTTTCATCAGTTCCGTTATCAAATTGTATGATCTGATAACCTACTTTTAACATTTGTGTTATTTTATTTTCTCCTGCACCTGTTGTGGTGGTGACGGTTTCTCCGTTCTCTCCTTGATCAAATTCTTTTACGCCTTTGGTTTTTTCTTGTGGCCACAATTCTACTTCTGCCCACGAATACGCCCAAACACCACCAGGATCTTGAGTCGGATAAGAACCTGATCCTGTAGAACCGTGAATTTTTTCTGCATCTACCAGTACAGCAAAGAAATTACTAGGAACTGTTCGTTCACAGCACATTTTCTTTTTATAAACATCCCATGTTGCCTTTTTAATCTTTAAATCAGAATATACTTTGCTTGCTTTTTTTGTTTCCTTTTTAATACGATCGACTAGTAATAATACTGCACCAGGCAATTCGCAAAAATCAAACTGAGACTGCCAATAGTGTTTTTCGGTAGTATGATTAAAAGACGCCAATTGCCAAGAAGAAATATGCGTAAGATTATAAGGATTTGAATAGTAACCAAATATGGTATCATTTATGGCATTGCTCGAATAATTATTAAACGCCAGTAATTTATCTCCGGTATATCCGTGTGGTGTTTTTGTCGGATCGCCTAAACTTGCTGGATCTACTACAAATTCTCCAGTAGTTTCGTCTGTAATAAATCTAGGCAAACCAGTTTTGTCTCTTAAAAAATCAATTGTTCTGGGAAATATACTAACCTTTTCACCTTTAATTTTTTTTCCACTTATATCATACCAGTTATTTAAATCTAAAGTATAATTATAATTTATAGTTTTGGTTATATATCCTTCATTAATATCAACATATTCTCTATAAGGATTTCCCCAATTTGGTTTTACGCGATCATAAGTAGAAAAAGCTAAACCACTGTCCAAAAAATAGTTGCTATCATAATCATTCAAAACTTCCATGGAAAACATAGCTTTTTCTGAAAATTCATCTAAATGTGGTTTAAAAATGGGTAAAGTAGAAAACTCAGTTTCTTTTACAGGTAATTTAAATTCTTTAATATTGGCTAATTGATCCTCAATTAATCCTTCAATGCACTTAAAATTCCAGGAATCTAAATCTTCCCAAAAGAAAAAATTAACTGCTTTTTCATTTTTCTTATAGCAAGCGTATTCACAGATGTAATTCATCAATTGAGATATTCTTAAATTATTTGCATCTTTATAAAATGGATAAAAATTAAATAAATGTTTTACCCATATATCATTAAAAGTTTCATGATATTGTAGCGGTTTTTCACTTTTTTGAGCAGACGCCTTTTGCATCAAAAATTGAACAAATCCTTTTTCTTCGTCTTTTAATTTGTCTGGTATTTTTATCTTATTACTATAAGCAGGCAATATTGACGTGAGACTTGATCCATTTTTAGGATCTTTAGAAATTTTACCAATAAAATCATCAATAACCAAATCAAAATTTCTGTAAAGAAACTCGTCTGATGCAAAATTAAAAATAACCTTTACGGGAGATCCTGAAGGACCGTGAGTAGTTTTTTGTGCTAGATTACTTTCTATTTTTACATCAGATATTCTAAAATCGTATTGTTTTCCATCAAATTGTAAACGTAACCATTCGTTTGTAGACAAATTAAATTGGTCTAATAGATTTGAAGAATCCATGAATACTAAAGAACCGGTAACAGTAGGCGCAAACATGTCTTCATTTAATATAATTTCTACTAAAGAAATGTATCCGTTTTTATTTTCTTCAACGGTTCTGGGCCATAATTCGTACGATTTATACTCAGTGGTACTGCCATTTTTTAACCGATAGATGGTTACTTTTATATCAATATTTTTAATTGCGACTGCCATAATATTTTAAAGAATAATTTTAATTTGATTTTTTAACGGTAACTGAGCACTTAGTGTATTTTTTATTATTTGAACATTGCTTTCGTTTATTATTTTAATTTGTGAATCTTCGTATCGTTTTTCTTCGGTTGCGTCTTTCTTTACAGTTAAGAATTCATTATTGTCTGCGTTTGTATAACCAGCAAGGTATACGTCTTTCCAATTAGAATTTTCTGCTGGATCTAAAACATTTCCTCCTTGAATTATTTGTTTGGTGGAATCGTAATAGTATTGCACACTTAATAATTGATTTTGTATATTGTATGTCTCTATTGGATTATTATTAGCATCGTAATCCCATACAGAAATTCTAGTACTTGCTGGTTCTAATTCTGCGGTTTGTCCTAGTAGAGTTGGTATGGTGCCTGGATAGTTATAAGCTTTAACACTAATTCGCTTGAAAACGGTATCAACAGTATCAACAACACCAATATATCTTTTATTTTCACCTGTTTCTTTAATGACAATATGCTCGGCTCCAGAATCTAATTGAGAAAAACTACCACTGATTGTTGTTGGTGTTACTTTTTCTAATGTTATTACTGGACTTGTATTTTGGTAAGTTTTTGCTATTTTACCCCAAACCATTAACTTACCATCGGTTGTTAGTGCAGCAGAATGATATCTTCCTGCCGAAATTTTAGAGAAAGTTACTCCGGTAGGAATATTCAATTGACCATCAGCGGTTGCACCACCACCGTAAATTACTCCATTATCTTTAAGTGCTAAGAAGTGGTCATACCCAAGAGCAATAGCGGTTATACCAGTAATACCTTGGTTGTATCCAGTGAATAAACTGGTTTTGTTTGGACCCCAACCAGTAACACCGTAGTTAGTTGTTCTGTTAATGCCAATACAGTCTTGTTGGCCACAGTCTATGTTGTAAAAAGAAATGCCTGAAGGTGTGGTTAAAGAGCCGAAATATGTTGGTGTACCATTAGATTCAATAGCAACACCAGCAGTAAATCCTTCATTGAAAGCTACTTTAGTAAAACCAGTAGTTCCAGAATATAATGAATTAAATGTAGTACAAGAACCAAAACACGTAATTCCACCATCAGACTTAATAGCTAAAATTCCTGAATTTGTAGAGTCAATATATTGGCATCCTGCTAGACTTGTAGCAAAATAACCAAGACCGTAAACGTCAAACGATTGACTGGCAAACACAGAGCCGGTATTACCACCCCAGTAGTATATTTGACCATCATCAGTTAAAACAGCAGTATTAAACGAACCACACGATATTTGTGTTATTCCTGTTATCCCTGTGGTAATTGGAATTACAGACTGACGGTGGTGTGGTTGATGCGAAACCGACTTTATTGGTATTTGACCGGCACCAAATGCGCGTAATCCGTATTGGCCATTTCCCGTTTCAAATATTATCATTTGCCCAGGTTTTATTCGTTCAAAACCACTACGATTTAAATCGGTTCCTTCATATTCTTTATATCTTTCGTCGGTATACGGAGGAGTGGTAGAATACGGAGCATTATATTTGGAAATGTTACCAAACTGATAAACTAAACCATCATATTTCTTTTGTAAATTAATATTAAACTGAGAATCTGTACCACCCCATTGAACTAAAGGATTTCTTATACCATTTGCTAAAAATACTGCCCAATAGTAATCAGAAGTAGTGTATATTCTGTTGGCAAACTGATCCGGTCTTTCATCTTCTATTTTGGATTCTTTAAATAAAATACTGTTTGAAGTTACTTGTACGTTTTTAAAAATATTTAAAACTGTAAAAGTTCCTCCGCTAAATCCGTAATCAGTTGTGGAAAAGTATTGTAACATTGGTATTTTTACATCTGAGTAAATCGTTCAGATCTGCTGAATAATCCAAGACTTCCAGATCCGGTTTGCATTGCAGGTTCTAGCTCAATAAATCTTAATTTAATATTAATAGCTAATGGTTTAAAATCCGGAGTCATGAATGCTAGACTAGAAATAGGAGATCGATTTATATCAACACTTTGAAGTACAGAAACTAGTGGATTACCATCCCAATACCAATATTTATCATTAAGATTATCACCTGCCGCAAAAAAGTACCAAAGAGGTGGATGGCCCATATTTAAAAGCGATTCGGTAAATGCAGAAGGATACATGTATGTTTGAAATGCTAATCCAATTTTACTAATAGTTTCTGCTTGATCTGCGGTTTTTGCCACTAAATTCATATCAAATAAATGCGTTCTTCTGGCTCCAGGAGTTAAAAGGGTTTCTGCGTGATCGTAAGATATAATACCCAATCCTTGAGTAAACGAATTTTGAGATTCTGATTGTTTTAAATCATATTCTTCTTTATCAAATAGACCCTCTAGATCTGAATATTGACCGGTCATATACTGTTGAGTATTTGATGTAGACATTCTGTTTGGAAATGGTACAGTTATACTTGCGACTGCATTACTTACAACAGCATTACGAGTTCTATTTTCTGAAAAAGTACTAAATGGAGCAGCTTTAAACACCATCCAAACTGGTATTTCTGTGGCGTAATTATCGTTTGGGAAAATATATTTTATTGATTCTGCCATTTATAAATATATATTGAAAATTATGGCATATAAAACTAAATATGAACCCAAAAATCCAAATAAATATGTTGGTAACCCACTCAACATTATTTGTAGATCTACTTGGGAACGCAAATTTTGCAAATATTTAGATGAAAATGAAAATATAACCAGTTGGTCTAGCGAAGAATTAAAAATACCGTATATTTCAACTATAGACAAACAAATTCATAATTACTATCCAGATTTTGTATTTGAAGCAAAAATTAACAAAACAGAAGTTCAAACATTTATTGTGGAAATAAAACCCAAAAAACAAACACTAAAACCCACACCCAAAAAAAATAAAAGAGCGTATTTAAACGAGTGTATCACATACGAAACTAATACGTGTAAATGGAAAGCTGCAACCACATTTTGCAAAAATAAAAATTGGGTATTTAAAATTTTAACAGAAGAAAATTTATTTAAAACAGCACCCAAAAAGGAAACACAAACAGATGGCTAATTCAATAAACGATTTACTTGGTATATTTGATAAATTAGGCGATCCACAAAGAGCCAATCGATTTGAGGTGGTAATTAACGGTCCTGCATCTTTAATTCCACCTACATCTGGTTTTTTTGCTACTGCCGTTCAAATACCTGCACACGTCGTAGAGTATTACGAAGACAGTCTAGCACCTTCTGGTTCGTATATTGAGGTGCCAATCAAAAGACAGTATGATCAAATATTTAAAATAGATTTTATCGTGGACAGTAATTGGGAAGTTAGAACCTATTTTGAAAATTGGGTTGATTTAATATTTCCAGATACGAGTAATGTTGGTGGTACTAAAAATTCTAGATTTGTTAATTATTGGGATAATATTATCGGAAATGTGATAATAAATTGTTTAGACGCAAACGGCACATCAAAAAAGAGTATTACACTAACCGGAGCTTATCCAGGTACAATTGTTCCTGGTCAGTTTTCAAATGATCTAGTAAATACGTACACCACACTACAAGTTGATATGAATTATCGTAATTACACAATTGCATAACACCTAAATATTTAAAATGGCTTTAAAAGATTTATTATCATCATCATTACCTAATTATTGTGTTAATTTATTGTCTGGTAAGAACATTTGTTTCAGACCAATGATTGTTTCCGAGGAAAAGTCATTGTTATTGGCAAAACAAAACGAAGATAAACAGTCCATAGTAAAAAATTTAATAAATGTATTGTCTAATTGTTGTTCGGATGAAAGTTTAAAAAATATTAAAAATATTTCTATAACTGATTTTGAAAATTTATTTTTATCTGTACGTGGAAAGTCTATAGGTGAAATTGAAACATTCACAGTGAAATGTCCAGAAACACAAGAACAAGTTCAAATTAAAATAAATTTAGAAAAAGATGTTCAATTATCACCAAGCACAGCAAATAATATAATAAAATTAAATGATAATCTGGTTTTAGTTATGAAAGAGCCATCAGTGTATTCGTTATTTAAGTATCCAAATTACGATAAAAACAACGAACAGCTATTTGGATTTATTGGTTCTTGTATGAAAGAATTGCAGACAAATAAAGAATCAATAAATTGTGAAGAAATGCCAGAACAAGAAGTAATTGATTTTATTAAAAATTTAACTAAAAAGCAATTTAACGATATAACAACTTACTTGAGTAACATATCTAAAATTTATATTTTAGCAAATTATAAGACAAAAGATAATACAGAAAGACAGTTAAAAATAAGTGGCATATTCAACTACTTCAATTTTTTTTTTGATCACCTAAACTTAAAATTATATTATAGACAGAATTTTTTATTAAAAAACTACCACAATTACACTTTGTACGAAATAGAAAATATGATTCCATGGGAACGAAGTGTTTACATAGAACAATTAAGAGTGTATTTAAAAGAAAAAGAACAAAAAAATAAAGGATTTGAGCTACTATGATTGAAGAAACACCCGAAAATACTCCAAATACAGAAAATATATTTTTTCAAAAATTAGTAGACTCGGGATTTTTTCCCCAATCTCCTGAAATTCTAAATGGATATGTTATTAATTCTGGTAATATTCCTAAAGAACAAGAACCAATATTAGAAGGATCAGAAACACAGGAACAGTCTAGTGTTTCTGCTAGCGAATTAAAACCAGAAGAAGCACAATCAGAAGAGCAGCCTAGTGTTTCTGCTAGCGAACTAAAACCAGAACAAGCAGAAACACAACAGCAGTCTAATGTTTCTGTTGCTGAACTACAACCAACTGAAACAGAAACACAACAGCAGTCTAGTGTTTCTGCCAGTGAATTAAAACCAACTGAAACAGAAACCCAACAACAGTCTAGTGTTTCTGCCAGTGAACTACAACCAACCGAAACAGAAACACAACAGCAAGCGAATGTTTCTGCCAGTGAATTAAAACCAACTGAAACAGAAACCCAACAGCAAGCAAATGTTTCAGTTAAAGAACTGGAAATTGTAGATAATCAACAAGGCACCACACAATCTCAACAATCAACACAACTAACACAACCAGAACAAACTCGCAGTTTAAATACAACACAAAACAACATAATGGATTTAGACAGAAAAAGCAAAGCAGACATGTCTAAAAAAGAGGCAACTCAAGAAGCTGCCAAGCCATTAAGTTCAGAAGAAAATAAAAATCAACAAACGCAATCAGAAGAATCGTCTATAAACAGATCAATAAAAGATAACGCCCCATTCATAGCAGATTATACAAAGTCGGTTATAATTCCAAAATATAAGCAGTTACCTAGTTGGAGATTAACGTCTGGATAAAAGAAAAGGCCCCTTTCGGGGCCTTTTTTATTCGTCTCCTAGAGACTTCAGGTAACTTTCAACATCCACATCCTCATCCACTTCCGTCTTGGGAGTAGGCTTTCGTGAAGGTCGAGTAGGTGCTTCATTCTCAATAGTGTCGTCTTCGGTGGCTTCACCGCGAACATCGCCTCCTAGGGCATCTACGAGCTTTACCTTGAGTTCTGCGTAACTCTTGAACTCCTTGGGATTCACAAACTCCTTGAGAGCGTATTGCTTCTTCCATAGAGCCTCAAGCTTGGCATCATCACCGTCAAGTAGTTCTGAAGCCGCACTAAACTCAGACTTATCATAGTTGACATAACCTTCAACCTTACGAATCTTTAACTTGAAGTTGGCACCCTTCCAGAAATCAAACGGATTTACTGCATTCTCGTCTTCAAACTCTGGGTTCATTTGCTCTTGAATCTTCTCAAAAATCTTTTTACCGTACTTAAACAAGAACACCTTACCCTTGTTTTGAGGAGCAGCAGGATCTTCCACAACAAGAATATTAGACACGTAATTAAGCTTAC
>Ga0181344_1000581_pt1 | contig 14377 bp, 17 predicted proteins | sample Su13VDMLBDD_FD_130098 | JGI IMG/M metagenome (GOLD analysis project Ga0181344, IMG submission 130098) | Freshwater viral communities from Lake Michigan, USA - Su13.VD.MLB.D.D | ecosystem: Environmental > Aquatic > Freshwater > Lake | place: USA: Michigan | collected 2013-07-15
CCACTTCTCAAGTCTATCTTCGTGGTTACCGATCTTGTAATAGATTCTAGCTTTAGGGAATGCTGTGCGTAATGCTTTCATAAACCATCTACCTTGCTCAAGTTCTACTTGCATCTTAGGTTTAGAAGGGTCCTTGTCAAACCGTGACAGCTGGTAGAAGTCTAAGACATCCCCGTTAAGAAGTATTGTATTAACTTCTTCCTTGATTCCGTATTGAATAGCACTACCAAGAGCTTCTTCATCATGATAAGGGAAGTGTATATCAGAAAGAACAAGAATATGATTGGCATCATCTGGTAGTATAAAGTCATTAGGTCCAGACTTGTATGACTTTGGTATATCATTAAAGGGTGCATAGTTATATGTTATAGGTCTCTGTAACTCAGGATCTACACTTGTCCTGGTAAGCTTACCACCTAATCCTGCATGACGCTTAAGTAATGAGCGCGCATGATCAACACTGTTGAACTGCAGGTCATTCTCAGCGTACATAAGTTTAGCGATTGTTAAGATGGGAAGATTAGGATACTTCTTAAGATACTTTTTAGCAAGTTTGCCAGTAGCGGTTATCTTATTCATAGGATATGATGATGTATATCTTATACAAGATTAAGAAAAATATTTTAATAATCAGCACTTTACCTAAAAATTTTATATCTTTATCATATGAGAAACAGTTTAGCTGGAAAATCCACAGGTAAGTCTAAATCTGCTAAGTACTTCGCAGCTAACCCAGAGTCCCGTGCTAAGAAGAACGCTTATAACAAAGAGTATCATAGTACCCCTGAGAGGAACAAGTACAGGGCTAAGTTGAATATGGCTAACCGTGCTGATGGCACCTACGGTAATAAAGACGGTAAAGATGTCTCTCATACTAAAGCTGGTAAGCTAGTTAAGGAAACTAAGTCTACCAACAGAGCACGTAATGGTAAAGGAACTAACAAGAGACTAAAATAATTTGGTTGTCTTGTAGACTTTTCTTATATTATAGTATATACTAACCCATTAATCAAATCTAATCATGGACATCTTAAACTGGCTTTATCTTGTTAAAAACAAATTCACAAGAACAACTATTGAAACACCTGCTACTGACCTTATTGTACTTGGCGCAGATGTAGGATTTCAAAAACGTGGAGATAAGTACCAAAACTATGTAATGACTGCAGCAGACTTTGGACTGTCTTTAGGTATTAACCCGCAGTTTATTAGTACTACCGATGGTACAAATGTAACAGGTGTTACTTCAGCAACTAAATCTGTAGGTGTACTTATACCCGCTAATACAGTAAAAGTTGGAGACACTGTTTTTGTAAGAACTCGTGGTAGAAAAGTAGGTACAGCTAACATTTCAGTACAGTCTATATATATAAATACAGCTGATGCAATTGGTGGAAATACTATAGCCCTTAATGCTTTAGGTGCTACATCCCTTTACTCACAAATGTCTAGAACACTTGCTATTAAGTCTACTACATCTACTGAAACATTAAACACTAATACCGGTGGTGTAGATGATGATGCTACTTCAACTAACGCAGTTTCTACTTTTAACATTAACTGGGCAGTAGATCAGTACATAGTATTTGGATTTACTAATACTAGTGCTGCAGATGCTACTAGAACAAGTTACTATGAAGTAACAATAAACAAAGTATAACTTATGGACATATTAAACTGGGTATACCTACTCAAAAACAAACTAGTAAAAACTACAGTACAGGATCCTACACAAGATCTTGTAATTCTTGGTAACAACGTAACTTACGCTAAACGCGGAGACAAGTACCAGTCTTATGGTATGACTGTAGAAGATTTTGCTGCATATGTAGCATCTACTACAGGTACTCAAATGAACTATGTAACGGGTATATTAGATCCAGAAGCAGAAAGTGATTTTATACAGTTACCTGATACTATTACAACTGATAATGGTGACCTACTTAATACTTATAAATTAGGTGGTATTGTAAACTTTAATGGGATAGGGCTATCAACCTATTCATACCTAATTGGTGTAATATCAGGAGATACTAGACTTAGATTAATTAATGATGCTAGTGTGATTGGCGCTCTTGGCGTAACTACATATAATGGAGTATCCGGTAAGTTTACAGTAAATGCTTTAGTAAAAAACGCAAGTACAGGAGCAGCAATACCGCTTACATTTGCAACAATTGTACTTGATAATACAATTGCAGGTCCTGATGACTTCTTTGTATCTATTGTAGCAACTGCTGGAGCATCTTGGGTAGGCACAGCATACATAGATATTGAGTTCATGTCTGACCAAACACTAGTTTACTATAACTAATAAAACTTAAACATATGTCATTAAGAAAAGGATCATTAGAAGAATATTATAACAGTGTACTTGGTTCTAAATCAGCAGGGTGTCAAGCTCCTACAGGAGGCCGTCCAATAACTTGTTATCAGGATAAGGTAGAACCTGATACACGTGAAAAGTTAAATCTTTATACAGCCCCTCCAAAAAACTAATAACTAATTAAGATATGTCACTAGGAAACGGAAACCCAAAAAGTGGAGATAAAGGCTCTAACTTTAACTACGAGTTAAAAGTATTACAAGGACTTCAATGTACTTGTGATCAACTTAAAATTATTGATGCTAATACCGATGATGTAGAATTTATACTTTCATCAATACTTACTACACTTCAAGCTAGTACAGAGTATGAAGCTAAATTTACAGTAGATACTTGTAATAGCGACACGGTATATTTAGAGGTAAGGGTATGGAATCCTGATACATCTACCTGGGGCCCAATTACATATTATCTACCAGGTAGTACAACACCTGTAGTTCCTCCAGGGGCAGCTACTCCAGGATGTTTAGTATATGCAGATCCTTCTGCGGTATTAGCACTTATATTAGGAGCTATTCAAGCAGGTAATGCTATTCTTACTGATATTGAAACTAGTGTTCAACTTATAGATAATTGTGTAGGAACAGATGGAGCTACCGCACCTGCAAACTCCTTTGTTATAGCAGGTGTTACATCCGCAGGAGTTCAGCAAACTGTTGAGGTAAATGCAAGTGGACACATTAATATTTCAGATGGTGGAGGTTCTATTACTGTAGATGGTACTGTAGCAGTATCTTCATTACCTAATGAAGGTCAGCAGACAATGGCTAACTCTATATCAGTTGCCCTTGCTAGTGATCAAGCAGGTGTTCAAAGAACTCCTACTTTCCTAAGACCTGCAGGTACATCAGGTACTATACCCGCAGGTAGATACTCTATGTCATTTGCTAATGTAGGAACCATTAATGCAACAGTTGGTGGTATTACATTAAAGCCCGGTGAGACAATAAACTTTGACGCAGGTGCTATTAATAATACACTAGGTTCTGTAGCTTACAACGCTACAGGAGCAGGTGGAGAGTTATTAATTATTTCACTAGTGTAACTATATTTACAATCTATAACCAAGCATAATTATGAGTACGTTTATACAGACTAATATAGAATCAAAACTCTTTACAGCAACTACAGGTATTATAACGGGTGCTGGTACTACAATAAGCAACTCTCTATTAATACCTGCAAATACAATAACAGATCCTAGCGCTATAGAATTTATAGCTAAGTTCTATAGATTATCTGGTACTACAGCTACTATTAACAGTTATCTGTTTACTAATACTACTAACTCTATAGTTGGCGCGTCATTGTTAGCTACAGGTAGTGCTATTACAACAGGTTCTCAAATGGGAACATTAGCACGTACTATGAACTATGTTGGAGGAGTTATTAACACATTAAGTGCCGCTAGTTTATTTCCATCAGATTATACAGCTCAACCTGTATCTTCTGTTGCATTTGACCCTACTGTAGATAACTATTTTATGTTTGTTAATAGTGTTACAGCAGGTGATACAGCGGTTTGTCAATCTTACAGAGTAAAAATTTACTAATATGATAACTTTACATATAATCAAAGCTAATAACGGATTTAGTATTGAAGAGACTAAAGAAGTTTATACTTTTCAATCCTTTATTATAGATGAAGCCGGTACGGAAGTGCAGAATCAAATACTGAATAGTACAACGGTTTTAGTAGGTGCAGATAAAGGAGTTATTCTTTTAAATACAGACTGTTCTATAGACGATATTTCTTATCTCACAATAGAAGAATTTATAACCGCTTTATATGCAGTATAAGACTGAGAATCAGTAATATTTTTGTATATTATAAGTATATATATTTAAGTTATGGGATCAGCAGAAGCGTGGGTATTTACTACTAAAGATGTTATCTGGATAGTAATGACAATAGGTGCAGGTTTATCAGCATATTATGCTCTTAAGCAGGAACTAGGGAAGTTGAAAGGGAAAGTAGATAAACTCGCAAGTGATATGGACTCCCTAGAAACAGATCTTATGGCTAAAGAGACAAGCATCTATAATAGAATGGAAATACTTAAAGAAGATCAGAAAGCTGCTCACGAGAAGCTTGATCTAAAGATGGATAACCTTACTACGCATATGACTCAATTGAGTACTAACATTGCGGAGTTAACGGGATATATAAAGGCTAAAAGAGAAGAAGACGGTAAACGAGCTTAACTTTTAGTTAGTTAATATGATTTAGGTTAAGTACCTGGGTAAACGTACCTGGGTATTTTTTTTATGTAAACGTTTGGAGTTTAAACTTTTTACTATACATTTGTTTAAACCTAAATAAGTTACATCATGGAAAACCAACAAGAAATGTCTAAAGAAGAGATGGCTGCAAGAAAAGCTAAACTCACTCAGTTCTACAAAGAACAAATCCAGTTTCTTAAAACACAGTTAGAATATGAAACTCTTGTTGCAGACGTAGAGGACCAAAGAGCACGTGCCATATTTGCACAAGTGAAAGTAGGTCAGATGCTTGCAACACCACCAACAGGACCAGAAGAATCTAATACAGAGGAATAATGGCTATAGTAAATCAGGTACGCAAAACTGTTAAGATGGACTTATGGAGTGTAGTTAAGTTTCAACTTGCTGTACACTGTCATCTTAAAAATTTGAATGTGTCAGATTTAGATCTTAATTGTGTTACTTTTTTAGCATTATCAGGAGAGACAGAGCTTACAGAGTTCTGTGAAAGTGCTACAAGAAACAGTATTTTTAGCAGTCCTCAGTCTGTTAGAAATGCTGTTACTAAGGCTGAGAAGAAGAACTTGTTAAAGAAGAATGGTAGAAATCGTAAGACAATACAATTGAATCCAGATCTAAACATTCAAATACAAGGTAATATATTACTAGACTATAAATTTGTAAGAGTTGAGACCCAAGAAAGTAACAGAGCTGCTGAAACAGTACAGCCAGAAGCATAAGGATCCCACACTTACAGAAGATATTATAGTCTTCTATTGGGAAACTCTCAGGAAGCTTATGAGTAATAAAGAGCATTTTAACTTTGCTCTGAAAGGACTCGGTAACTTTAGAGTAAATGAGAGAAAGCTCAATAGTATGCTAACCAAAAGTCATATCCATCTTAAAAGTTTAAACCCTAAAGAGTTTAAATCTTTTGCCAAGTATGATAACGTTAAAGAGAATCATGACAAGCTAGCTAAACTCAAAGACATGATTGTTCAAGAAAACAGAAAAGGTATAACACTAAAAGTAAATAGGGTCAATGCTCAAAAAAATCAAGAAAATCTGGGAGAATAAGTGGCTCATCCTTGAGGGGATGTTTAACTACTATTTCACACGTAAGAGAATTGAGAAGGTGGCAAGTTACAGAAATGATATATGTAGCACGTGTCCTCTTATTGATCTTAAAGGTGATAAGTGTGAGATGCCCGGCACTCAACCTTGTTGCAGTGACTGCGGTTGCTCCCTTAAGTATAAGACCTATAGTATGTCATCAGCATGCCCGCAGGGTAGATGGTTTGCTGTAATGAGTGAAGAAGAAGAAGATAATCTAAACGCTAAACTAGAAAACCATGGCGATAGTATTTAAACCAGAAACACATAGTTACATCAGCATTGATCCTAATGAGAACATTACTTGGATCAGTGTAACAGGTATTATATCTAAATTCAAAAAACCTTTTGATGCAGATACTATAGCTGCTAAATCTGTTAAGAACAATTGGAGCAAATGGTATGGTATGACAGAAACTGATGTAAAAGATGCTTGGAAGAATGAATCACAGAAAGCTGTTAATCTAGGCACATGGTATCATAACCAAAGAGAGCTTGCTTATACATCATGTAGCACTATAGAAAAAGATGGTTGTATTATACCTATTTTTAAACCTATTGAAGTTGATGGGATTAAAAAGGCACCAGACCAGAAACTTGCAGATGGTATATATCCTGAGCATATGACGTATCTTAAGAGTGCTGGGTTATGCGGTCAAGCAGACAGGATAGAAGTAATTAATGGAAAGGTCAATATATATGATTACAAAACTAATAAAGAAATTAAGACTAAGTCTTATGTTAATTGGGAAGGAGTTAGTGATAGAATGCTTGCTCCACTCCATCATTTGGATGATTGTAATCTTAACCATTATGCATTACAGTTAAGTTTCTATATGTATATGATTCTTAAGCATAATCCTAAACTTAAACCAGGTAAAATGATTGTTGAGCACATACTGTTTGAAGAAGCTGGTAAAGATGCTTATGATAACCGTGTTGTGTTATATGATGAGTTTGGTGAGCCTGTGGTAAATAAGATAGTAGAATATGAAGTACCCTATCTTAAGAATGAAGTAATAAGTATAATAAATAAATTGAAAGATGCTAGTTAACCTATTTGATATAGAGAATGGGGTACTTATACCAAGTGAGAGTTGCTATTCATTACCTACATTAAGACGGATTATGGATGAGTATCCCGAGAATTACCTTAAGGTATATCAGTACTTATTCTATATGAGCTGCCCAAACCCAGACATTAATCCTTTCTTTCATGTTGCGGATGATGATAAAGAAGAGCTTATATTAGCTGAGATAGATGCAGACTTTACATCTGAGGATGATTTTATCCCGGGTGCTTTAGAGTTCTGTAAGAAACTATATGAGACACCAACCTCTAGAGCTTACAATGGTATTAAACAAATGCTTGATAGACTTGGTAAGTATATGGAGGTAACAAATATAACTGATGGTAGAGATGGTAACTTAACAGCGCTTATAAATGCTGCAGCAAAATACCAACAGATTAGAGAAGCCTACAAAGGTGCCTATAAAGATCTTCAGGAAGAACAAGCGGGACGCGCGCGCGGGGGCGCAGGACTTGCTTATGACCAAACATAATTAATATGCTAAAAGAATATAATATAGAAATTCCTACATACGAGAATGGAGAGTGGTCAGTAACCAGCTTCCCTACCCGTGATGACTTTAAGGAGTTTGTCTTTAGTATATTTAAAGAACCTGGTGAGTATCAATTTGATGAAACCAGTTTAATGTTTAATGAACAAGCTAGACAATTCAATGCTCAAGCTTTTTACTGTAAAGCCCCCCAAGGAACTAAGGACTTTATTCAATACTGGAATGACCAAAAGAATAAATGTAGAGTAGGCGCTATCTATAAAAATAATGGTAATACTTGGTATATACCACGTGACTATTATATGTGGTTAAACTTCTTACCTATTTTTAACAAGGAGATTGCAAAGTTTGGTTTTGCTGATGTCAGAGATGCTCAGTATCACTTAGCCCTATATGAATGCCTAGCAGAATTATATTATAGACACGCTGCTATCTTAAAGAAACGTCAGATTGCATCATCATACTACCATGCTGGTAAATTAATTAATCAGATATGGTTTGAAGAAGGGGTTACCCTTAAGATGGGTGCTAGTCTTAAAGACTATATCAATGAGAAAGGTACTTGGAAATTCTTAAATGAATATGAGGCTTTCTTAAATCAACACACCGCTTGGTACCGTCCTATGAACCCTAACAAGGTTATGATGTGGCAACAGAAGATTGAGACTACCACAGGTATTCAAAAACGTAAGACAGAGATAGGACTTAAGGGTGTTATGCAAGGGATGTCTTTTGAGAAAGATCCAACTAATGGTGTAGGTGGACCATGTAAATACTTCTTCCACGAGGAGGCTGGTATTGCTCCTAAGATGGATACAACATTTGAGTATATCCGTCCTGCTATGAAATCAGGATTCATGACCACAGGTATGTTCATTGCGGCAGGATCTGTGGGTGACTTATCCCAATGTGATCCACTTAAGAAAATGATCACTAGACCGGACGCTAATGACATATACTCAGTAGAATCTAACTTAATAGATGAGACAGGTGTTGTAGGCAGAACAGGATTGTTTATTCCTGAACAGTGGTCAATGCCTCCATATATTGATGAGTATGGTAACTCTAAAGTAGAAGAAGCACTGGCTGCACTAGATGAGCAATTTGCTGAGTGGAAAAAAGATCTTAATCCTCAAGAATATCAACTGCGTATATCTCAGCATCCTAGAAATATTAAAGAAGCTTTTGATTACAGGACTGTATCTATGTTCCCACAACATTTGGTTACAGCGCAGCTTAGAAGAATTGAAGATAAAATGTATGCTTATGAGCACCTTGATATCTATAGAGGGACTGATGGACAATCAGCTGTAACCACAACTAATAAAATACCTATATCAGAATTTCCTATTACAAAAAGTACAGAAGATAAGACAGGTTGTTTAGTAGTATATGAGCGTCCAGTTAAGAACCCGGAGTTTGGAATGTACTATGCAAGCATTGACCCCGTGAGTGAAGGTAAGACAACCACATCAGAATCTTTATGTTCAATATATGTATATAAAACTCCTGTAGAAGTTACTAAGAATGATGGAGAAAAGGTAGAGACATTTATAGAACATGATAAGATTGTAGCTGCATGGTGTGGACGTTTTGATGATATTAACAAGACACACGAGAGACTAGAGCTTATAATAGAGTGGTATAATGCATGGACCATTGTGGAAAATAACATTAGCCAGTTTATTAACTATATGATCTATAGAAAGAAACAGAAATATCTGGTACCTAGATCACAAATCCTATTTCTTAAAGACATAGGTGCCAATGCTAATGTATTCCAAGAGTACGGTTGGAGAAATACAGGTACCCTATTCAAGAGTCACATGGTGAGTTATGCTATTGACTTTCTTAAAGAAGAGTTGCATCAAGAGGTAACAGAAGAAGGTAAAGTAGTTAAGACAACATACGGTATAGAGCGTATTCCAGACATCATGTTGCTTAAAGAGATGATGGCTTATAGAGACGGAGTCAACGTGGATAGACTTGTATCATTTGCTGCTTTGGTAGCTTTTGCTAAAGTTCAACAGGCAAATAGAGGGTATAAAAAACGTTACGAGGAGACGGGAGCAGGAAAAAACTTGGATAACTCTAATAAATTCAGTAAATTAAATATGAGCCCCTTCCGTCATATTGGCGGAGGTAGCTCTGCATTCAGTGGTATGAAGATGCCACGATCACCATTTAAAAACTTCAGATAATATGCAGGTATATAACGCAATGCAATTAAAGAATGGGGCTAAGGGTGAGTACAACCGTATGGGTACTCTCAATCAGCCTGTTCAGTTTTTGCCAAAAAAGAAAAAAGATCAAGAATGGGCTGCTTGGAACCTTGACTGGTTAGAGTGGGAAGGTCTTAAGCAAGTGCGCAGAAATGCCCGCAGACTTATGAAAAACTATAAACTTGCAAAGGGTATTATAGATAAGACTGACTACATTGTAGAAGATGACAATGAGTATGCTGATCTTATTGATACTTTAACTAAAGAGGACGCATCTGCACTTGAGTTAAAGTTCTACCCTATCATTCCTAATGTAATTAATACTCTTGTTTCAGAGTTTGCAAAACGCAATACGCGTGTAAGCTATACAGCAGTTGATGAGTATTCATATAATGAAATGCTTGAGCTTAAAAGAACTCAGGTAGAAGAAGTTCTTTTATTTGAAGCTGAGCAAAAGATGGCAATGGCTCTAGCTGAAATGGATCCTCAGTCAGAAGAGTATCAGCAAAAGATGTCTCCTGATAATCTTAAGACTTTACCAGAAATTCAACAGTTCTTTAATAAGGACTACCGTAGTATGGTAGAGCAATGGGCTGAACACCAGCATAGAGTTGACGTTGAGCGTTTTAGAATGGATGAGCTTGAGGAGAGAGGTTTCCGTGATATGTTAATTACTGACCGTGAGTTCTGGCACTTTAAGATGCTTGAGGATGACTATGATGTAGAATTATGGAACCCTGTTCTTACATTCTATCAGAAGTCACCTGATACTCGTTATATATCACAAGCTCAGTGGGCAGGTAAGTTTGATATGATGACTGTATCTGATGTTATTGATAAGTATGGCTGGTTAATGACAGAGGATCAAATGAAAGCTCTTGAGCTTATTTATCCTGTACGTTCTGCTGGTTATCCTATTCAAGGTTATCAGAATGATGGATCTTACTATGATGCTACAAAGTCTCACGAGTGGAATACTAAAATGCCATCATTAGGTTATCGTCAGTTTACCTCTATGTGGGATAATGCTTACTACGGAGGTGATATAGTAAACTGGATTATGATGAGCAGTGAAGACTACTTTGATTTAGGTATGAGTAATATGTTACGTGTTACTACAGTTTACTGGAAATCACAGCGCAGGATTGGTCACTTAACTCGCATATCAGATAATGGTAATGTATCTCAGGATATAATTGATGAAACATATGTGGTTGTAGATAAACCTGTTTATAATACAAATATTCTTAAAAATAAAAGTAAGGATAACTTAGTATTTGGTGAGCATATAGATTGGATCTGGATTAATGAGGTATGGGGTGGAGTTAAGATTGGACCAAACCGTCCTACATTCTGGGGAAGTAATAACCCGGGAGGTATCAACCCTATCTACTTAGGAATCAATCAGAACTTAATTAACCCGCTTAAGTTTCAATTCAAGGGTGATAACTCAATGTATGGTTGTAAACTTCCTATAGAAGGTGCTGTATTTACAGACCGTAATACAAGATCTACAGCTCTTATTGACTTAATGAAACCATTCCAGATTGGATACAACATTGTAAATAATCAGATTGCGGATATACTTGTAGATGAATTAGGAACTGTAATCCTACTTGACCAGAATGCTTTACCTAGACACTCATTAGGAGAAGACTGGGGAAAGAACAACCTAGCCAAGGCGTATGTAGCAATGAAGAACTTCCAGATGTTACCATTGGATACTTCTATTACTAATACAGAGAATGCACTTGCTTTCCAACACTATCAGAAACTTGACCTTGAGCAGACTAACCGTTTGATGTCTCGTATTCAGTTAGCTAATTATTTTAAGCAACAAGCATTTGAAGTAATAGGTATTACACCACAGCGTCTGGGTCAGCAGCTAGGACAAACTAATACAGCTACTGGAATTGAACAAGCGGTAAGCGCTTCTTATGCACAAACTGAAACTTACTTTATACAACACTGTGATTATTTGATGCCTCGCGTGCACCAGATGCGCACAGACTTAGCACAGTATTATCAGTCAACCAAGCCATCCGCAAGATTACAATACATCACTTCAATGGATGAGCGTAAGAACTTTGAGATAAATGGTACTGAGTTGTTACTAAGAGACCTTAATATATTCTGCACTACTAAAGCTAATCATAGAGCTACGCTAGAACAGCTTAAGCAAATGGCTATTCAGAATAATACAACAGGTGCATCTATCTATGATATAGGTAATGTAATGCGTTCTGAATCTATTGCTGAAGTATCTACTATTCTTAAAGCATCTGAAGCTAAGCAACAAGCTCAGAAACAAGCTGAAATGCAACAACAACAGCAGATGCAAGAACAACAGTTACAAGCTAAAGCTGAAGAACAACGTCAGAAACTTGAGTTTGAAGCTGCTGAGAATCAGAAAGATAGAGAATCTAGAATTCTTGAAGCTCAAATTAGATCTGCTGGTTATGGTGCAATGCAAGACGTTAATCAGAACCAAGAGAGTGACTACATTGATTACTTGGACAGAATGGAGAAAAGTGATCAGTATGCTCAAACTATGAATCTAAATAGAGAGAAAGAGACAGTTAAGCAAATGGAGCACAGAGATAAGATGAATATTGAGCAGCAAAAACTTAATACTCAACGTGAAATAGCACAGACTCAATTGCAGATTGCACGTGAGAATAAGAATAAATTTGACAAAGGAGGTGAGAAGAAAGATAAAAAGAAATAAGGTTTAGCCATATAATGCGCAATAATAATTTTATAATGCTAATCTTTAAAGTTTAAACTCATACTTTTACGTATATTAATAGTGTAGACTAAAAAAACCAACACAATGGCTACTGAAGAAAAAAACCAAGAAACCACCTCTATTGAACAAGTAGAGATGAACCTAGATGAAATTCTAGGAACCCCGGGTGCAGAAAACGTTATGCTCCCTGAGACAGAAAAGAAACCTAATGTATTTACAAAGGAATCTATTGATATGTCTTTCCTTGAAAATGACACTGATGAAGAAGGCTCAGAGTCAGATGATAATAAACCTGATGAAGTAAAGACTGCTAACGCTATCAAAGAACTTGATCAAGAATTTTTAGGTCAGCCTAATCCTGATGAGGATGATTCTGATTCTAAAAAGGCTGGTGGAAGACCAAAGCTTGATAAGAGCGGTACTAGTGAACTATTCAAGAAGCTTATTGACAAAGGACAGATTGTACCCTTTGATGATGATAAGCCTTTAGAAGAATACACTATAAAGGATTTTGAAGAACTCATGGAAGCCAATATGGCTGAAAGAGAGAACAAGATCCGTCAGACTACTCCTGTTGAATTCTTTGATGCTCTTCCAGAAGAACTGCAAGTTGCTGCTAAGTATGTAGCAGACGGTGGAGAAGATCTTAAAGGTTTGTTCCGTATTTTATCTGAGGTTGAAGAACACCGTCAGTTAAATCCTAAGGATAGCAAAGACCAAGAGCAAATTGTACGTGAGTACTTAAGAGCTACAAGCTTTGGTAATGATGAGGAAATTGATGAAGAGATCTACAGCTGGAAAGACAGAGGTGACTTAGAGGCTAAAGCTCTTAAGTTCAAACCAAAGTTAGATAAGATGCAAGAACAAGTTGTTAGTAAGAAGCTTGCTCAACAAGAGAACATGCGCAAGCAACAACAACAAGCAGCTAACGCTTACATGCAAAATGTATATAATACATTAAACACAGGTGAGGTTAACGGGATCAAGTTGGACAAAAAGGTTCAAGGTATGTTATATACCGGACTTGTACAACCTAGCTACCCGTCTATTTCAGGTAAGCAAACAAACATGTTAGGTCATCTATTGGAGAAATACCAGTATGTTGAACCAAGACATGACCTAATTGCGGAGGCTCTTTGGTTACTAGCTGATCCAGATGGATATAAAGCTAAGATTAAAGACCAAGGTAAAAATGCTGCTGTTGAGAAAACTGTACGTCAACTTAAGACTGAACAAGCTAAGATGTCTACAAGCTCACCAGTAGTAGAACAAGAAGAAACAACACAAAGAAAGATTCCACGTAGTGGCACCTTCTTTAAACGATAAATTAACTTAACCCTTAAATAAATAAAAAAAACATGGCAACTCCAGTTTTAAACAATGGTATATTTCTACGAGATACCAACTACGCAGCTAGTTCACACGTAGATTCTTACCACTTGGTTAACATGCTCAAGAACGCTGAACCTATGGATTTAGGACCAGTGGATCTTTGGGCAATGGCGCAAAAGGTAGAAATGCCTTTGTACCAAATGTCTAGCTTTGGTGGAAAGAACGTAATTAATGTTGACAATGCTCGTGGAGAGTACAAATGGCAAACGCCAATTGTAATGGATCTTCCTTACATTGTTGATGACATTTTAACAGACGGAGACACTCTTGGTGAGGATGGTCAAACATTCCAAATCAAGTTATCACGCAGAGAATTCGGTCATGGTGATATCATCACTTATGACAAGTACAACGGTGCGGAGATGTACATTGTACCAACTGAAGACATTGTTCCTTTAGGAGATGGTTTCTTGTACACTGTACAATTGGTAAACAATGATTCTACTTATGGATTGGATACTAATATCCTTTCTCCTGGTACTAAGATCTTCCGTAAAGGTTCTGCTCGTGGTGAGTATGGAGAGCGTTTCTCTGACATCATCACTGCAACAGGATACCGCGAGTATTACAACTTCGTAGGTGGTGCTGAAGCTCACGTTCACTACTCTATCTCATCTCGTGCAGACTTGATGATCAAAGGTGGAATGAACGCTGATGGTACTGTTCCAGTAGTAGAGATCTGGCGTAACTTTGACAAATCTTCTGATCCAG
>Ga0181344_1000582_pt1 | contig 14374 bp, 16 predicted proteins | sample Su13VDMLBDD_FD_130098 | JGI IMG/M metagenome (GOLD analysis project Ga0181344, IMG submission 130098) | Freshwater viral communities from Lake Michigan, USA - Su13.VD.MLB.D.D | ecosystem: Environmental > Aquatic > Freshwater > Lake | place: USA: Michigan | collected 2013-07-15
AGGATACAACTCGTGGGTGATGTCGTCACAGATCGTCGCCGTCGAGGAGGTCCGAATCAGCGGAGCCAATCGCCACGAGATCATGGACGCCCTCAAGCCGCTCATCTCCAACGAGAAGGTGCCCGCGGTTCAGCGGTATCGCGACGAGCGGACAGCCCGGCAGTGTAGCAACTTCCTCCTCTACACGAATCACTTCGATGCGCTGCCGGTCAACCAGAACACGCGCCGGTTTTGGTACGTTTGCTCGGCTCTGCAATCGAAGGCCGACATCCTCGCCATCACTGACGAAGACCCGGAGTATTTCACCCGGCTCTTCGGCATGTGCCGCGACAACGCCAGCGGCCTTCGCGCCGTGTTCGAGAACCACCGCATCTCGCCATCTTTCAACCCGAAGGGCCATGCCCCGGTGACACGCTACCTGCTGGAGTTGGCCTACAACACCGCCAACGAGACCACTGCGACCCTTCGTAGGATCATCGAGGACGACGACCACCCGCTGATCTCGCACGACGCCCTCACCTCCGATGCCCTGCGAGCCGCGCTCAAGGCAGAGGGAGAGACACACGCCTCGGCCCAGCACATCGCCAACGTGTTGCAGGAGGCAGGCTATCGCCGGATGCCCGGTCGCCAGTTAATCTCTGGCAGGCGTCAGTTCATCTGGTTCCGCGAGGACTGCGAACAGCCGCTCGAATTTCTTCAAAAGCGTCTTGACAATAAGTCAAACGCTGGCGAGTTACTTTAATCCCCACAACCCACAACCCACACCCACACCCATGAAACTCGACAACACCACCCTCCGACTCATCCGCGCAGCTTCACAGGCCGTCGCCGACGAATGCACTGCGATCCTCTCCGAGGCACCGCTATCTTATGAACCGCCCTTCGTTGAAGTAAACCCCGAAGCCGCTGCCGAGGCACCCGCACCTGCCACCCCCGCGAAGCGCACTCGTAAACCCGCCGCTGCTCCCGAGCCGGTTGTTGTGACCACCACGCCGCCAGTAACGAACGTCGAGCAGCCCGCTGCACCGGCACCTGCACCTGCACCGGCACCTGCACCCGCTGCCCCGGCACATGCACCCGCTGCCCCAGCACCTGCTGCTGTCACCCTGTTCAATCCACCGCCGCAGTCCACAATCACCGACGCGGAACTCGCCGCCATCGCCGACACCCTTAAGCAGTTCCCCGACAAGCTCCGCGCTTATCAGGCATGGCGTGACTCCTCCGAGTTCTTGCAGCCTGACGGCACCCTCGCTTCCGGCAAAGGTATGCCCCTCTCCAAGATTCCTAACGTCGGCGACAACCGTGACCGTCTCCTCGAAGCCATCAAACGGGCGCTCGTGTAACCCTTTGGGGGTGTAGTTTAGTGCAAAACGCGGGCTAACGCCTGTGACGCTGTTTCGGAGACAGCCGCCCCCATCCCTTTTCCCCGACACCCATGACCGACACCGCACCCACCCACTCCCGCCTCTCGCCGTCCCACGCTTTCGCGTGGACCGAATGCACGGCGTCTGTTGCCTTCAAAGAGGCCAACGCACACAGGCTGCCCAAGGACACCTCATCCGCCGCATCCATCGAAGGGACCAAGGCTCACACGGTCTGCGAGAACATGGTGCGTGAGGAGCCTGCTCCGGCATACGCCACCCCCGAGATGCTCCGCCATGGACGCGCCTACGCGGACTACGTCCTAGCGCAGCGTGGCCCAAGCCCGATTGCGTGGGGCATTGAGCACCGCGTCCGGTTGTTCTACTACCCGCAGCAGCGTGGCACGGTGGACTTCTTCGCGCACACCCCCGAGGGTGTGTTCGTCACCGACTACAAATACGGCTTCGGCGAGGTGACCTCCGAGGGCAATCGCCAGATGGCGAGCTACGCCCGCAGCATTATCGAGGACTCGCTCGACTGGGACATCCTGCCACCCGAGACGCCCGTCACGATGACCATCTTCCAGCCCCGCCTGCCCGGCGATCCGCAGCCGTGGGTCATCTCTTACGGCGAGCTGGTGCAGTTCACCGAGGACAACATCACCCCTTCCGCGAGACTCATCCTCGCTGAACCCGCGTGGCCGGTCGGCTGGGACAAGGCCGAGCCGCCACCCGGTTCCGCTCTCAAGTTCGCGCCATCCGACGCAACGTGTAAGTTCTGCCCGGCTGCCGCTATCTGCTCCGCTCGTCACGCCTACAAGAACGCGCTCATCCCTGAACTCGAAGACCTGCTGTTCGGCACCGCCGACGCACCCCCGCAGGTGATCTCGCTTGAGCGGATGGTATGGCTCGTCAACAATCGTGACATCCTCACTGACTGGCTCAACTCCATGCAAAAGCATGTTGATGACCTCGTCAACAGCGGCACCAAAGTTCCGGGCCGCAAGGTGGTCCTGTCCAAGGGCGCACACCGCAAGTGGACCGACCCCCAGCGGGCGGGCGAACTGCTCATGGCGTTGGGCGTCCCTCGCGACGAAATCTACAGCGAGGAGATCGCCACCCCGGCGCAGGCTGAGAAGATGTTCTCTGACCGCACCAGCGACAACGCCGTCGCCCTGTTCAAGCTCATCACCAAACCGCCCGGCTCGCCAATCGTAGTGCCGGAGAGCGACCCCCGGCCCGAGTATGCAGTCAGCGATGGCGCTGTTGCAATGATCCTTGACACCTGAAACACTTTGCCTTAGAAGCACAACGCCACGAGGCAATAAACCCAAACCTGATACCACGCACCATGAGCACACCGAAAACACCGGGGCAGATTGCCCTTCGCAACGTCCTACTCACCTTCGTTCACGTCGATGAGCCGTGGGCCAAACAGGGAGACCCCGCCGACAAGGCCAAGTATTCCCTGACTCCCGTCATCCCGAAGAACCATCCGCAAGCTGCCGCGTTGCAGGCTGCTGCCAACGAGGTCGCACTCGCCAAATGGGGGGACAAGCTCAACAAGAGCGTGTTCCCTACGATGTGCGTCCGCGACACCGACCTCCCAACCGAGGCGAAACACCGCGCCAAGGATGGCTTCGGCCCCGGCAAGCTGTTCCTCAACGCCTCCCGCAAACCCTCCGATGGGCCTCCTGCTGTCCGCCACGCCTCGACCGGCGCTGCCGTGCAACTGAGTCGCCTTACCAATCCTGACGTGTATCCCTACTCCGGCGCAACCGGCGATGTGGTTATCAAGTTCTGGGCGCAGGACAACATCCACGGTCAGAAGGTCAACTGCGAACTCGTCGCGGTGGTCAAGACCGGAGATGGCGAGAAGCTGGCTGGTGGTGGCACCGATGCCGAAGCCGCTGTTGGCGATCTGCTCGCAGCCCCCGCCGAGGAGGTCTGATGCAAACTACGGTGCAAACTACGGTGACGCCCTTCGCGGGGCGTCGCCTTTTTACTTCGATAAGCCAAGAGAGTCGTGACTAGGGTCTCTGATTCGTGCCCTCGTATGCGTAGCCGCCAGCCTGCGTGGTATCCTTGGCGCTGGCAAACCTTTCACCCACCACACACTACCATGTCGAAGAAACCACCCAATCTGTCAGTCGGTCGAGGCGAGAAGTTATCCGTTGCCCAAGGCGGAGGTTTGTCCGCGAAGGGCCGCGCTAAATACAACGCCGCCACCGGGAGCAACCTCAAACCGCCCACGAAGGACAAGGACGACCCGCGTCACAAGAACTTCTGCAATCGTAGTTCCGACTGGAAGGGCGAACGTGGCAAGGCAGCACGGAAACGCTGGGGGTGCTGACCGATGACCTCTGGAGAACTCACGCAGAAGGCGATTGGCATACTCGTCAAGCGCCACGCGTACCACATGGAGAGGGCGAATACCGCTGACCGCAAGCGATTTGAACGCTACACGTTCGAGTGGGCGAGGGATCACATATTCGGCCAGCCATCGCACGAGCGCACCTGCTACGAGAAAGACGGCAAGCACTACCTGCGCTCCTACAACTCGCACGTCGAAAAGGACGGCGAGTACTACGATGGATACAACCTGTGGGAGCTTGACGGTGAAAACCTGAAATACCTCGGAGGGTTGCACCGATGAGCGCCAAGTGGTCCATTGATTACGAAAGCCGCAGCCTCGCCGACCTGACCGTCGTTGGCGGATGGCACTACGCACGACACCCGAGCACTGAGATTCTGTGCGCGGCGATCCGGCGCAACAGCGAGCCGGTGCTCGTCTGGTCTCCCATCGAAGGGTTCGGCGATCCGGGAGCGGAGCAACTGCTGCGTGAGATGCTGGCCGACGACGGCCCTGTTTACGCGCACAACGCCACAGGCTTCGAGGTGCCGATGACCGAGCACGTTCTCACGCGCATGGGATTTTCCGCCATCGACCGCAAGCGGTGGCGCTGCACCGCCACGATGGCGCGGCGGGCGAACATCGCCGACAGCCTTGAAAAGGCGTCTATGGCATTGAAGCTCAAGAGTCAGAAGAACCCGGTGGGGAAGAAGCTCATCAAGCTGTTCTCCATACCCATCGAAGGGACAACTCAGTTCAACGATCCGCGTGACCATGCCGACCAGTTCTGTGCGTTCTGTGAATACTGCCGTGAAGACGTGCTCGCGGAGTGCGAGATAGCGGAAGTGCTGGCTCCCTTCGAGTTGACTGGATGGGTGCTCGACATCTTCCACGAGGACATCAACATCAATGGCCGTGGCATGCCTGTAAACCTCGAAGCGTTGAGGCATGCAGACGCCCTTATTCGCTCGGAGTCCGATCCAGCGTTCGCGGAGTTCCTGCAACTGACCAACCTAAGCCCGACGCAGAACGCCAAGCTCCGTGTGTGGTTCGCCGAGAACGGGATGCCGCTGCCTAACCTGCAAGCCCTCACTCTCGAAGACCTTACCAGCCAGCCTGACTTCGATCCGACAACGACGACAGGGCGTGCGGTGACGCTGCTCCAGAACATTGGCTTCGCGTCGGTGAAGAAAGTATGCACGATGGTCGCATGCGCTGGCCCCGATGATAACTTCATCCGTGGCTCGTTGCAGTTCTACGGCGCTCACACGGCTCGCTGGTCCGGGCGACTTCACCAGCCACAAAATTTCAAAACACCAGAACCGTGGGCAGAAGATATAACAGACAGCATTTACAAGCACATCTGCGCTGGCTGGTCAAAGGGAATGCTGGAGACGTGGTATGAGCGGGGGGTCATCGAACTCATTGCTCAGTGCATCCGGCACTTCATCCACGATCCGCAAGGGCCGATGCTGTCCGCTGACTACTCAGCCATCGAGGCGCGAGTGCTGGCGTGGCTGGCCGGTGAAGAGTGGAGGCTTGAAGTGTTCCGCACGCATGGGCAAATCTACGAGGCGGGTGCGGCTGCCATGTTCGGCATCTCGATGCAGGATTTCTGGGATCACAAGAAGCGAACTGGCAAGCACCACCCGATGCGCAAGAAGGGTAAGGTGGCAGAGCTTGCGTGCATCGCGGAGAACGAGATGGTCCTCGTCGGGATGCGTGGAAGGAGAAGCACCGACACAGGCTTGGTCCCGATTCAGCAAGTGGCGGATTACCACCTCGTATGGGATGGCGCGAACTTCGTCAAGCACGGTGGAGTCGTGTGGCAGGGATACAAACCCGTGTGGCGCTGGAACGGGCTGACCGCCACCGAGGACCATGTCGTCTTCACCATCGAAGGGGAGATGACGTTCAAGCAGGCAATGGATACGCGGGTTCCATTGCTGGATGCGAACGGTTGCCCTCGCGAGTGCAACGCGTACCCGGAGTACCTCGGCTTCCGTCCGGTGTACGACATCCTTAACTGCGGACCTCTCAACAGGTTCACCGTGTCCGGTGTCCTTGTTCACAACTGCGGCTACATGGGCAGCGTCAACGCTCTCATCCAGTTCGGCGCTCTACGAGAAGGTCTGACCGAGCCAGAGCTGCAACCCATCGTGGACCGCTGGCGTGCCGCCAATCCGAACATCAAGAAGTATTGGTTCGCGTCAGAGGACGCCGCAGTCGAGGCCGTGCGTAACCCCGGAACGTGGTTCCCAGTTGGCAAGGTTTCATACGGCGTGTTCGCCGCAGCCGGTGCTCGTTACCTGTTCTGCCGACTGCCGAGTGGGCGTCGTCTGGCTTACCGTAATCCTGAAATCAGGCAGGTGGAAATATGGACAAAGAAATCGGAGGAGACAGGCAAGCCGTGGGTCAAGGACGCTGTGTTCTACTACGGCCAGTTGCCGACACCGGGCGGAACGAAGTCGCAGGTCTGGGGCATGGTACCATTGTCACCCGGAATCCTCGTCGAGAATCAGGTGCAAGCGATCTCCTTCGACCTCATGGCGAATGGCACCCTCGTCGCCGCTCGTAAGGGCTACCGCATCTACTCACTGATTCACGACGAAGCGATGGCCGCGTGGGACGACCACACCACTCAGTCCATCGAGGACTTCCAGCGTTGCCTTGAGTCCGCGCCCGCGTGGGCAGACGGCTTGCCGCTCGGCACCAGTGGTGAAGTGGTTCCATATTATCGCAAATAGGGGTTGACGATAACGCAGGTATGTGTAGGGTGCCTCACCATGACCCCCACTCCCCTAGAACGTGACATCGAGAAGCGCATTCGGGCTTACGCAGTAAGCAAGGGATGCCTCTTCGAGAAGTTCGTGTCTCCCGCCAAGCGTGGCGTCGCCGACCGCTGCATCATCGCGCCCGGTGGTGCTACCGGCTGGCTGGAGATCAAGCGTCCCGGTGGCAAGCCAACCGTGTTGCAGTTGGAGCGGCTGAACGAGAAGCAGGCGCTCGGCTGCATCGTCGCGTGGTGCGACAACGTGGCAGACGGATGCAAGTTCGTCGATGGGTTGGTGGCGATGAGCGTGAAGCAGCCAATCCCGCGTGTAGCATGATCCGCCTCAAGCAAACCCTCCGCCCCGGTGTCTGCCGCGCTTGGCGCTGCACCGCCAAGCCGCGCAACGTCGGCACACACCCTACTTCCACGCAACTGTGTGGCGGGTGCTACAAAGCCGAGTGGCGGGCGAAGAACCCCGAGCGTGCGGCCTACGGTCAGCAGCGTGACCATGCCCGCGCTCGTCGCATCCCATTCACCCTGTCCTTCGATGAGTGGTGGGCGGTGGTCGAGCCGACTGGATACATGGATGGCAAGGGCTGCCTGCGTCACCAGCTACACGTTGATCGCCTAGACCCATCGAAGGGCTACGAGGTCGGCAACATCCGCGTCATTACCTGCACCGAGAACGTGGTGCGCGATAACCGGCGCAGGTTCGTCGATGCCAAGATCGCCGCGTGGCAGGCGAATAGTGACGCCGATGACTCGGGCCTTGTATGCACTGACACTCCTGATGACGAACAACCTTTCTGATGACCAACGAACCCCAACACTATGCCATTCATTCTCTCCGACACTCCCTCCATCGTCCGCTGCCTCGTCCGCAAAGAGTTCACGCAGAATCACACCAGCGGGCAGGGCGAGTACCTGAAAGCCCACATCCTAGGCATCCGCTGTCAGGAAGCAGCGAGTCTGCAACTCCAAGTCCGGTTCGACGAGCATGAGTGCGCGGGTGCCATGTTCTGCCTGCCCATCCAAGCTCTGTGCTGGAAGCCCTGCGAACTGCCTGACGTGGGGCTGATACAGCCGTGGGACACCTTCTCCTCGACCTTCACGGTGCATGAGTTCGCGCTGTGGAAACGTGGCAACGCGCAGCTCCTCAACGTGCGCAAGATCAAGGGGTACCCGGAGAGGTTGAAAGCACGGTATCTGTTCACCATCGACTTCGAGGGAAACGCGCTGGCTGACGACTTCCAACAGCATAAACAACTCCACGTTCTACAGGTCGAGCAGGGCTGGTTTGCAGCCGTCCCGAACAACCGCGTCCTGAGCGTGGATGAAGCCTTCGAGAAACCCTGCGAACAGCTTCCACGCTTCGAGTCCCTTGAACATCTTTACACCGCTGAATGCCAGATTGGAGAACCCTGAACCATGACCACACTCACCTACCTCGCTGAACCCGCCATCCGCTCATCCGCCCGCAAGGCAGCGGCAAAGTGGAATAGCATCCTCTCTGACCTCGTAGCTCTCAAGGAGGACGCGACGCAGATGCTCAACATCGTCATCCACTTCGGCAACATCGACCGCCAGAAGTATCCGGGCCGGATTGCCGAGTGCCGACACCACGGACCCGACAAGTGGGAGATCGTCATCGCCGTTGACCAAAAGTGGGCAACGACGTGGTGGCAGCGGTTCATCGGCAACGGCCACAACCTCTACGTCACCATGATCCACGAGTTCGGGCATGTGTTTGGCCTGCCGCACTCCAGAGACATTGCGCACGCCATGCACCCGGAGATAGGCGGCAGTGGCTCCATGTCGTCTGCCGAGATGCAGTCGTATCGTGAGAAGTTCCTGCTCAACATGGAGGGGGAGGTATGACACTACTGCACGGCGACAACCTCGCACTCCTAGCAACCTTGCCAGACAACAGCATTGACGCGGTTGTCACCGATCCGCCATACGGTCTTGGCGAAGCTCCCGATGCCCTCGCCATGCTGCGTGACTGGCTAGAAACGGGGCACCACGACGTGAAGAGCAAGCGCGGATTCATGGGCAAGGCGTGGGACAACTTTGTCCCGCAGCCGATGCAGTGGCGTGAGGTGTACCGGGTGCTCAAGCCCGGTGGGCACGTCCTCGCCTTTGCAGGAACACGGACACAGGATTTAATGTCCCTTGGCCTACGGCTGGCGGGCTTTGAGATTCGTGACTTGGTGGCGTGGGTATATGGCTCTGGGTTCCCCAAGTCACACAACCTCGAAGGCGAGTGGGAAGGGTACGGCACCGCGCTCAAACCTGCGCTGGAACCGATTACTCTTGCCCGCAAACCCCTCGAAGGGACCGTCGCAGCCAACATGCTCAAGTGGCACACGGGGGCGATCAACGTGGACGGGTGCCGGGTTCCGGCCAACGGAGACAAGCTCGGCGGTGGTGCAGAGAAAGACGTGCAATCGGATAAGCCGGAAGGGTGGGACCGTCCGTGGCGGAACGACCCCGAGGCGCAACGGGCACATGCGGAACGTATCCGCGAGAACGTGCAAAAGGCGGAGGCCGCTGGCCGCTGGCCCGCCAACCTGATTCACGACGGTAGCAACGAGGTGGTTGAGTTATTTCCTGTGACTGGCCCCAGCAAAGCTACGCCGAGAAACAACGGGGAGTTTAAGAGCGTAGCGAAAGGCAAGGAAGCCGCGCATGTCACCTACGGACATGCTGATGCTGGTGGCTCCGCAGCCCGCTTCTTCTACTGCGCAAAGGTATCGTCATCGGAGCGCAACGCCGGGTTGTCCGACCTGCCGGACAAAGAGTGGAAGGGAGATGGTGCCGCGATTCCGCAGCGAGGCGAGCGCCCGTTCAACCCATCGAAGAACAACCACCCCACGGTCAAACCCATCGCGCTCATGCGCTATCTGTGCCGCCTCATCACGCCGCCCGGTGGAACGGTGCTCGACCCTTGGATGGGCAGCGGGTCCACGGGAGTAGCATGCAAGGAAGAGGGATTCCGGTTCATCGGCATGGAGCAGGACGAAGGGTATTACACCATCGCCCGCGCACGCTGCGGAGTTCCGAAGCTGTCGTTGGAGGACTGCGGCGTATGACTCCAGCCCGATACACCGACCTCCTGCTCTACCATCGCTACCGATACTACGTTCTCGGCAGGCCGGAGTTGAGCGACACGCAGTATGATGAGCTTGAGCGCCGTGTCCTTGCGCAGTATCCGGGCCACCCTGTCGCATCGAAGCCCGGCTCCTCGAATCCCTCCGACTACCCAGCCTACATCGTTGACGGGCGGAGGCCCGGACCCGAAGACCGGGCATGGCGTGACAAGCGATACCCTTACACCAGCATTCTCGACGAAGTATGACCCCCGTTGACACTTCGAGGAGATTGCCTTACAAGACGAGGCCGCTGATGCAGGAACACCAGCGGCCTCTAATCAATACCCATGTACATACCATGAGCACGACTCTGCCCGACATACCCTCGAAGAAGAAACGCATCAACTGGAAAGAAGCCGCAGGCATGCGGTTCGGTCGCTGGACCGTGGTGGAGCTGACAGGAAAGAAACGCGGTAATCACATCGTCCGATGCAGGTGTGACTGTGGCAACGAAAAAGAGGTGAACTCGCACTACCTATCCCTCGGAGAATCGACATCCTGCGGGTGCTATCGCCATGAGGTAACAGCGCGGCGTAACACCACGCACGGGATGGGCGTTAGGGGGGCGAAGCACCCGTTGTTCGGCGTGTATCACGACATCCTGAAAAGGTGCAAGCATCACCCGCGCTACAAGGATCGGGTGCAGGTGTGCGACAGGTGGAAGTACGGCGCAGACGGCAAGACCGGACTCGAAACTTTCGTGGCAGATATGGGGGTGCCGCTATCACCCGGACTCACGATTGAACGTGTGGACAATGACGGGCCTTATTCGCCCGACAACTGCGTGTGGGGGACGCGCTTCGATCAGAGTAACAATCGCCACAACACCGCCATGCTTGAATACGAAGGTGAGCGCATGTCCATATCCAGATGGGCTATCCGTCTCGGAGTTTCTAGAGGCATGCTGCGAGGGAGATACGACAAGGGATGGAGCACGGAGAAGATACTGTTTTACAAGAGGGGTAAGCGTACGTTGGGGGATTGCGGCGTATGATCTTTAAACCCGAAGAACCGCAGTGGCGAATGATACGCCACCTTGACACACACCCCCAAGCCTTCGGGGCGATTGGGTGTGGTATTGGGAAGACGGCAGGGTGCCTTTACCACCTCAACCAGCGGTTCCAGAACCTCGAATGCAAGGGTGTCCTCGTCATCGCACCGATCCGCGTCGTCAATCTGACGTGGCCCCTCGAAGTGCGGCAGTGGGAACAGTTTCGCTGGATGAAGGTCGCCAACCTGAGAACGCCATCCGGTCGCCACGCTTTCCTCACCGGCGCTGCCCACATCTACCTCATCAACTATGAGGCCCTCACGTCACGCACGATCACGGTCAAGAAACGTCGCGCCCCGACACAGGATGAACTGTCACACCTCCGCGCTACCGGCGAACTACCATTCGGCTGCATGATGTCGCCCAACCGGAAGAAGCGCGGCCCGCTGACGCCACAAGAGCAAGCGGAGCTACGCAACGGTCGTCTGTTTCCGTGGCTCCAGTTTTATGACGAGGTGCAAAAGAACTGCCCCGGCTTCGTTGAAGAGTACCTCGAAGGGCGCACTGACGTACCCGTGGACACGATAATTTACGACGAGTCCACAAAACTAAAGGCACCCGACAACAAGGGTGGCAATCGCCTGCGTAAGTGGCTCCGCGAGAACGCCGATAAAGTGCCCAACCGCATCGCGCTCACCGGCACCCCGGCACCCAACAGCATGCTCGACCTGTTCGCGCAGGTGCGATTGCTCGATGACGGCAAACGACTCGGCCCCAACTTCGAGATGTTCAAGCGGTCCTACTTCCACACGACCGACTACATGCAATACAACTGGGCACCGAATGCCAACGCCAAGGAGGCCATTGAGCAACGCATCGCGGACATCACGATCACCCTGCGGTCCTCTGATTGGTTGAAGGATGTGCCGGACACGGTCGTCGAGGATGTGGAGATCAAGATGCCAGACGCCATGATGCGCCAGTATCGCGAGTTCGAGAAGGAGCTTGTCCTGCAACTCGGCACCAAGAACATCACTGCCGCCAACGCGGCTGCCCTCGTCACCAAGCTGCTCCAGTTTACCAGTGGCGCGATGTATGATGAGGACCGCAAAATTCACGACATTCACGACCTCAAGATCGGAGCGTTGAGGAAGCTGCGGAAGGATGTCAAAACTCCGCTGCTGGTCGCCTGCATCTATCAACACGAGCAGGAGCGCATCCGTCGCGCCTTCCCCGACGCCCGGTTCTTCGCCGACGCGAAGAGCGAGACACAGCAGCTCGCTCTCCTTGAGCAATGGAACCAGCGCAAGATACACATGCTCGTCGCCCACCCCGCATCCGTGGGTCACGGCCTCAATCTCCAGCGCGGCAGCTCCACGATGGTGTGGATGTCGCTCACCTACAGCCGCGAACTCTACGAGCAGATGATCGCACGCCTCGCACGCCGGGGGCAGCATGACGTGGTGACGGTGTATCGCCTCATGTGCCCCGGCACGGCAGACGATGCCGTGGCGACCGTGCTGCAAGAGAAACGGGACACCGAGCAACGTCTCCTGTCAGCCCTGATGCTCCTCGAAGCGGTGCGTGATGACGCGAAGCTGAGTGAACGGATGTCGAATGTAGTTGACAATACCGCAAACACGGTGGAGGGTGGTGGCCTATGAACGAACCAACTATTGACGACGGCGGACCCGCCTTTCCTGTGCCACCCCCAATCGCTGAAACGGATGGCGTGATGACGCAGTGGAGGCACGCAGAGGGTGGCATGACGCTCCGTGACTACTTCGCGGGGCAGGCTCTCAACGGGATATACAGCAGCGGCGACATCGACCTATCTAAGCACACAACCGAGAACCCCACTGCCCGCTCCCAGCTAGCCCTCCTGTCCTACAGAGTGGCTGACGCCATGCTCGCAGCCCGCAAACCCAAAACTCTATGAGCACACCCACCCTTTCCCAACTCGCCGACATCGGAGCGGCGGCTGCCTACGTCGCTATCGACGGAACGCACGTTTGCATGCTCGACACGATGACCTGCTACAGCGACCACCGACCCGCCCGTGAAGCCTTCGTCAAAGCCGTGCTCGACGCAGTCGGCTACAAGTTCCCAGTGGACCCCGAGCGCGAGGCTTTCGACGCTTGGATGAAGGAGCACGAGAGCGCGGACCTGACATACTTCGAGGCGTGGAAGGCTGGCCGTGCTGCCGTGCTCGCCGAACAGGTGGACCACGAGGTCGTGATGCCACACTTCGACAGCGGCAAGTCCCAGCCAGAAACCTTCGAGGCGCATGGCCTGACGTGGATCAAGCACACGCCCGGCGATCCGATGCCGTGCGACGGGACATCCGCGATCAACTGCTTGTTCGAGGGTAGAAGCGGCAACGACGATCCCACCAAACTGTACGTAGCTGGGGGAAGGCACTGGGGGGTGGAGGACCACCGATGCTACCCCATCGTCGGCTGGCGCTACGCCGACACCCCTTGACCGATCACCGGCAGCGGGTATCATGCGCTCCGCATGGCCCGCACTCCGGCACCCGCAAACGTAGTCATCCAGTACGGCTTTAAATGGCCGCGCTTGCAACGTGTGCCCGCTGGCACCGACCCTGACAGGCTGCAAGCCATCGCCATCGAGAAGCTGATTCTCGGCAACTACGCCATGTTCCGCCGACGAGGGGCGCAACTGATGCCGTGGGAAGAGCACTTCATGCGGCTGGTGTCGCTCATCTGGGATCGCCCGGACTCGAACCCCAACTTCCGGTTTCTGTGGAATCCCTATGCCATGCGTATGCTTCGAGGGGCTTCCGTGTACGACAACCTCGCGGTGGCCGGTCACGCCTCTTCCGGCAAGTCGGACTTCTTCGGCGTGTATGCCATCTGCCGTTTCCTGATTGGCGAGGAGCCGCCGTTCCCAGAAGGGGCGGTGATTGACGACGAGAAGCGGTTCGCCTCCCCCGCCAACGTGAAGGTGTTCGTCACCTCCACCACGCTCCAAGAATCCCGTGGCCGAATCTGGGGGCGCATCGAAGGATATTGGAAGGAGGCCGCGAAGGTGTTCGGGGGTGAGAAGTACATGGATGGCAAGCTCGTGTCATCGGCGGGCAAGATCGCGCACATCATGTCAGACGGCACCCAGAACAAGCTGGCCGGTATCGAGCTAGTGGCTGGCGGCAAAGGGCATGACGGCGAGGCCAGCACGAAGATCGGTTTCAAGGCTCGCCTGATGATCGTCATTGCGGACGAGCTTGCTCTGCTCACGCACTCCTTCTACGAGACTGCCACCTCCAACTTGCAGTCGAATAAACGCGCTCAGTTCATCGGCATAAGTAACCCCACTTCCCCCTTCGATCCGTTCGGGGTTGTCATGGAGCCGAAGAGTGGGTACGCCAGCGTTGACGAGACAATGGACGGCTGGGAGACGAAGAACGGATACTGCATCCGCTTCGATGGGGAGAAGTCACCCAACGTCATCGCTGGCCGTGAAGTGTGGCCCGGCCTTCTGACACTGGAGAAGCTGGAGAAGATTCGCGCCGACAAGGGTGAAAAGTCGCCGGAATACTACCGCATGGTGCGCGGCTTCCTGTCACCGGACGGGGAAAGCCACGCCATCTACAGCGGGGCGGAGATCACCTCGACCAACTCGCAGGCCAAAGTGAAGACGTGGGTCAGTAACCCCACGAAGGTTGCGTTCCTAGACCCATCCTTCAGCACCGGGGGAGACGAGGCTCCGGTGTGCATCTGCAAC
>Ga0181344_1000583_pt1 | contig 14373 bp, 18 predicted proteins | sample Su13VDMLBDD_FD_130098 | JGI IMG/M metagenome (GOLD analysis project Ga0181344, IMG submission 130098) | Freshwater viral communities from Lake Michigan, USA - Su13.VD.MLB.D.D | ecosystem: Environmental > Aquatic > Freshwater > Lake | place: USA: Michigan | collected 2013-07-15
ATTGGATTTATGATCATGATAATGTAGAAGTTACGGTTGGTTCTGATAGAAGAAGAGGTTATTATCCTGAAAGTTATGATGAGATTGTTTATTTAGAATATGAAAATACTTATTGTCATATTGATGATACAGTTTGGTCTGAATATAATAATGAGTATTATTTAGACGGTACAACAGTTGATACTATCGTAAGAATTGATGATGATACTGCGGAACCAGAAGAATATAACTATACTGTTTATGAACCATTCCATAGAGATGCTAAAGATATTATTATGGTTAAAGATTTAATGAAAAAAGAATGGTTTGAAAAATTATCAGATAAGTATTCTGATTGGTCAAATACAGATGCAGTTCATAAAGATTTACTTACATTAGATTATAAAGGAGAGTATGTTTTAGATATATTTTCTATTGAAACATTCTTAATAAAAACTGATAATGAGAAAGATCATTTCTATTTAACTAAAGAAGACGCTAAGTTATTTGATTATGAATTAGAGACTACTACAGAAGTTGATGATGTACCAAATAGCCGTAAGACTGATTGGTTTGATTATTATAAAGAAATAAGATCTTATGAGAATAATGTATCATTATTTAGAGATACTCCAATTATAACATTAGATGAATTATTTAAAAAGATTGAGACCGAAGCTGATTCCGATACTTTTTCAGATGAAGAAATGGAGAAAAGAAAGTCATTTATAAATGAATTTATGATAGAAGAATAAAAAAGACTCCAATTGGAGTCTTTTTATTTTATCGCATTTAAAACTTTTACTTTATGTCCTGCGGTTGTATGAACTCTGTGATAACCATCGATTAGTCGGTATTTTCCATTAACAAATGTGACTACACCTCTAATTCCTTTATAGTTTTTATCACTATAGAACTCTAAATCTTTTTTCTTTACTTTACTATGATGTGAAATAGAACCAAAGTTTATTTCCGTTTTATCTATTTCAATTATTTCATATTGACAATGTGCTAAGTCTGGTAATACTGAACCATACTCTAATCCTAATAAGTACTCGACACGTCCTGTTAAATCATCGATAGAGAAAGCTATTTCTAGTTCTTGTTCTATTTTAGAAGCAATGTTGCTACTTATAAAAACTCCATCAATTTCTTGTCCGTAATAACCACCACATACTTCAATTTGATAATAATAAGGATCCCATATTTTATATTTTCTTAATACTCTATCAATAGTATAACGGTTTATATCTTCACCTATACCATAAAGTAATTGATTTAATTTATCTTCTCTTTTACCAGATAAAGTACTATTGTCAAACATTTCATCATAAATTAGATTTACCATTTTACTAACGTCAACGTGAGTAACTTCTGAGTCATAAATCACACCACAACGACAAATTCCTTCATCATCACAACCGTTATTACTACAGTCGTATTCTGAGTGATAATCTATATCAACACAACGATAATGTAAATCTATACTATTTAAGTTCATTTTGTTTGTATTTTGGTTTGATGTTTATATAATAATCATCATTTAGTTTTTGTTTAACATAAACTTCATTGTTACATAAAGCTTTGTAAATTTTAAATCTTGTTTGTTTGCTTAAAGAATACCAACTAAGTGGTAGAACTTCCTCACACTGATATGGTTCCATTTTAATTCTATCAATAACACAATTTTTATCATAGATAGGTTTGTCAAGCCATACGAATCCTGAGAAATCCATAGATTTGATTTTGTCTCTAATTTTAATAATTAGATGTGTATCTAAAAATGTCATACTGGTGAATTATTAACGATACCATTATTATAGTATCTAAAGTTAGTAATGTTTTTTCCTTCAACTTTATTTAAAAAGTTTAGCACTGCTCCTATTATATTTCTTTTTCCAGAAGTGTTGTCGGTATGAGCATACCAATCTGGAAATTCTTTATTATGATCTAAACAATAATTGATTAAATAATCTACTGCCGACTTACCTGTGTATTCAACATCATCTTTATAACAAGCTAAATCATGGTCAAAAGAAATTAAATCAATATCATCAAAATATTTATCAACTAAATCAACAAAGTCGAAATAATCTCTAACAATTACCCATTTATCTTTATCAGAATAATCCACACCAAGACCCTTACCTACATTGTGAGACATTGATGGAACTCGGATATCATCTAAAAATATGTTCATATTGAGTAATGTTTTAAAAAGTCTTTTTCTATTTGTTTTAGGGAATCTATACCGACATCTGTTATTCTATCGAGAACAATGTCGATTTCTAAGTTATTATAAATCCAAGAATTTATATCTTCTAAAAAGAAATCATATTTAAAAAGATTCTTTTCATCCAATTTATCTTCTAATTCATACTCAACGTCTATTCTATTGTAAATTATATCTTCTGATAAATCTAAACATTCGTGAGCAATTAAATTATTAGTAAGTATTTTACTATATTTAGCTACTTCGATTGGTGTAGATATAACATAACAACAATAGATATGATTATCTTCATAGTCAAAGAAACCTTCTGCATCTAACTCAGAGATAACTTCTTTTTCGTAATCTGATAAACAGTCGTAGTCTTCATTTAGTTCTAATGAGGATTTTGAATATCTTATCTTATATACACGATTCGCCATAATGTATATATTTAATTACAAAGATACGAAATGTATTTTATTTTTCAAAGATAATTTCTTCATAACCTAATTCATTTTTTAGAATAGTTATAATTTCTTCGTTTGTAGAAATATAGTTGTATTGATTATCCATTAAAGTTTTATTATCTGAACCACATTGACATCCTTTTATGAATTTTTCTGTGACAAATATAAATCTTGCTAGCTCTTTATTATTCTCAAAGATTTCTTCTTTGTTTTTAAGAACACTCCAAAGTTGAGTTGCGGATTTTACTATTAGTTTTTTCATTGGTTAAACTTATTTTATGTTTCTATATATAATTAAAAAATAATTAATTACTATGAATAAGAGTCTTAGTGGTGGAATGATGTCAGAAGCTATGTCAGAAGCACCAAATTACTATCGTCAAAATGAGAGATATTTATTAAATATCATCAAAACTCAATTAGGAATTACAGATGAGGATATGGAAAGTCCAAGTATTGTAAAAGCTAAAGTTAGAGATGCTAATATTGACAAAGTATTAGAAAACTAATAAATAAAACCTCTCATTTGAGAGGTTTTTATTTTATAATTCTTTTAACAAAGTCTTTAAATCTATCTATTCTACCTTTAGGTTGATTCTGTAAGTAAGGATTATCTATACCTAAATCATCATATAATTTATTCTTTACTCTTTTATTTACATCACCACCTTTAAAAAAGTGTTGATAATCTGGATTTCTCCAATTACCTCCCCAAGACCAACCATACTTTTCAAATATTGTCACTACTTTGTCACCTTTTTCAATAGTTCCTTTTTCACCTGGAACATAAGGAAATTTATTTAGTGCTGATGGGTGTACCCAAGGATTTTGTTTGGGATTTATATCAATTGCTAGTCCAATTGAATGGTCACTTAATTTTGTTGTACCACTAACAAATCTAAAGTTATAAGCCGACGAGTTGTTTGCAACAACTGATTTTTCATCATCAAAGTCATATTTATCAACGGTTTCCATTTTAAATATTGGAAAATTGATTTCTTTTATTTCGTTAAATATTTTAACTACTTCATCTTTAACATCTTTATGAACTTCTAAGATACCTGTATCTTCTTTTCCTTCAAAATTAATAAATGATATTTCAACTTTGACAATATCTTTATCAATTAAATCTTTACCTTTCTTAAATAAATCACTCATTATTTATATATTAAAAATGAAATCTGTTATCCTACTAGGACTCGAACCTAGAACGACGGTACCAAAAACCGTAGTGTTACCATTACACCATAGGATAATATGTAGCGTTGGGGAATTCCGAGATCCCGACCGTTCGGATATGAGCCGACTTCTCTGCCTCTGAGATACAACGCCAAATTGTTAATGATAAAGGAGACATTTAACCTTATACGTATTACGGTCGAACCCAACGGAAATATATATCGAACTCCCTTTGATTTGTACCGAGCAAGGGGATCGAACCCTTCTAGAGTCGGATATGAGCCGTCTCTGATCACCAAGATCCCTCGGTATGTTTGCAGTTATAACGGGGATCGAACCCGCGACCTCTAGGGCGACAACCTAGCACTCTAACCTCTGAGCTATATAACTATTTTAGCGGGACCAACGGGATTCGAACCCGCACCACTCACCGTGACAGGGTGGCATTGTAAACCATTCAACCATGGTCCCATATTTTTCGTCGGGATAGCAGGATTCGAACCTGCGACCTCTTGCTCCCAAAGCAAGCGCGATAACCGGACTACGCTATATCCCGAAAATTGCGGTCTATGAGGGATTCGAACCCTCTCCGTACCGGGCGACAGCCGGACATCTTAGCCATTTGACCTATAAACCAATTTTCGCAGTACTAACGGGACTCGAACCCGCAATCTCCACCGTGACAGGGTGGCGTCATACACCAATATGCTGTAGTACTATTTTCGTCGCGTAAACAGGACTCGAACCTGCAATAACCCCGCGTCCAAGGCGGGTAACCTCTCTCTGTGGATCGTTACGCGTTATTTTTGTTGGAGTAATAGGAATCGAACCTATGTTGCTGCGGTCAAAGTGCAGTGTAATTAGCCATTATACGATACTCCAGTATCTTTTGTTAGAGTACTGGGGGTCGAACCCAGAGCACAGGATCCAAAGGCCTGGATATTACCGTTATACGATACTCTAATTTAGCGGAACCAACGGGATTCGAACCCGCACCGCGCACCGTGACAGGGTGGCATTGTAAACCATTCAACCATGGTTCCATATTTGTCGCAAAGACGGGAATCGAACCCGCTAACTGATGCCTCCAATGCACCCGTGCTTAAAACCTTAGTCACTTCGCGTTAATTTTATTCCATAAAAAAATCCGTTAGTCTCAAAGACTAACGGATTTGTAATTTTTATACACGTAATTTCTTAATGTGATATAAATACATAGTTAGTCTGGTTCGTGAAACGATCCTGATCCTGCATCGGCTGCGGCATAACTACGATATTTACATTTACATTTTTCATATTACTATATATTAAACTTTTATTGTTCCTTTTTGTTTTTCTTTGATTTTATACTACAAAAGTAATACAAAGTTTTCAATTTACCAAACTTTTTATACTTTTTTTTATTTTTATTTGAGTTTTATCTCATTTGTTTTACAAAGATACTACTTTTTTCTAAACTACCAAACTACTTTGATTTAAAATTTCTAAAAAGTTATTAAGTGTACATCTGTGTTCCATACCAATGATATGATGAATTTTACAATTAATATTATTATCTTTAATATAATCTAATGTATATTCTTTTGGTATTAAAGTATCTTGATCTCCAATGAATACTTCCATATTACATTTATTTGATAAGTGTGGACAATCTAGATTTTTTATATCTAATCTTGTTTTGTTTCTGTCTAGTGCTGGATTTATTAAGATACAATCAATACCTAAATAATTACCAATTAAACTTGCTAGATAGCCACCTAAACTAACTCCTATTATTAAATCACATCCTTCTGATAGATTTGACATTCTTTCAAATAAAGATTTACCTTTATCTTTAGACCATTCCATTTCAAAATCAATGTGTGGATAAACTACTTCATATCCAAAGTTTCTTAATATGTTAGTTCTTTCTGAATTAGGCTCTCCACCTAGTCCGTGAAATACTATAACTTTCTTCTTATTGAAGTTTTCAAATTTTTTTATCATCTTATATTATTATTCTGCAAATATAGAATTATTTTTCCAAACTACCAACCAACTATTTCATCAATTGCTTGTTGAATTGCCGCATTAAAAGCCATATCATGATCTGTATCACCTTCGTCATATCCAATTTCTGATGAACTATCAGATAAACTAGTTGTAAACTCCTTTATAGCACTTCTAAGATCTTCTCTTAGTTTGTTATAACAAGGTAGTTTAACCATTTTATCTAATACATCATAGTCAATACTAGATTCATTGATTTTAGATTCTTCTAAACCTTCAATTTTATCATCAACTTCTTCAGCAGATAAATCATCTATTTTTCTAGTTTTATCATTAAAACGTGATTTTGTATTTTTAGGAAATTGTTGATTGTCACTATTTTTAGTGAATCCTCTTTTGAAGTCTTGAAGTTTACTTTGTTCTTCTTCTTTTTTGAAATCGTCAAATTTTACTATAGCCATTGTTTTTTTTGTTTTTTTTTATAGACAAGCGTTAATGTCAGTTTTTTGTTCTTCTGTTAAAGCAGCAAAAAACCAATCTTTATCTAACATTATTGTTAGATGTTCTTTATTTCTATTTAATCTATCTTGATCTTCTTCAGTTAAAGAAGGTTGTGCATTTAGTTCATTTATTAGATTGACAGAGTCAAATGCTGCAGATACGGATTTTTGAATTTGTTCTTCTGTAATTTCAATTTGTGGTATCATAGTTTATTTTTTATTTTTTTTCTAAAACCTTCATATGTTTGTAGATACTTTATATCGCTTATTAATTTAATTGACTCTTTATGAGTATAGCTATCTGGGTATTTATCAATAAATGTGAAATCTTTAGGTTCTAGTTCAAATCCAAGTCTATTAAAAAAGTTTACTAAATCTTTTATTGATTGATCTTCAAATCCAAAGAATGTTTCTTTATCATATTTAGAACCTAGTCCTGTGTAATGTATAATTTCTATATTACCGGGCATTTTTATAATAAACTCTGATACCATTGCATCACCATAGGTAATATCTATATTTAATTTAAGATCAGATAAAGCTTTTGTACCATCATTATCTTGTACTAAATGAATATCAAATTCTAAATAATCCGGTTCACCATTTAATTCATTATGTTTAAATGTGTTTTGGTGATATGTTATTTGTGCAACATTAATATTACCAATTATTGATACTTCCGAAAATAGTAAATCAAAATTACCATTATCTGTAATAATAGTTAATTTTTTAGGTAGATATTTTTTCCATACTTCTCTATCAAATATGTTTGTCATTTAAGTAATTCTATTTTCTTATATATTAAAATAAAAAAGTCGAGATTTGAAATCTCGACTTTTTTTTATTAGCTCATGTAAGTAGAATCTTCTGGATCACCTAAAATTTCTAGACCACGATAGTCTAAATCTGGTAGGTAATCTAATAAATCATTTCTATCACATTCTGTTCTGTGTTCAGACTCATAGAATACTGTACATTTGAAACCATCCCACTCCATTTTAGTGTAGTGTAATTCAATATCTTTGAATAATCTTTCGATTAGTTTAGCTTCATATTTAACTCTTTCTTCAATCAATTCTACTTTAACTATTTTACCAGTTGTGGCGTTAGTTTCAACCATTGATAAGAATTGGAATGTCTCGTCATAAAACCAAGATTTTTCAGTTTTTACTTTGTAAGCACCATATTTTGATCTTGATGTACTGTAATCATTGTTTACCGGAGCATAAGCGTTTGTATAGTTACCAGTGTCGTATCTTGAAGAACCACCCCAAGCACCAGCACCCCAACCCCAGTCGTCACCATAAGCACTCCAAGAGTAATCATATTCGATTTTAGAAGGATCTCTTTCTACAGGTAAACTTGTCCAATCGACTTTTAAACAAGCTTCTGCAAGTTTAGTTAAGTGAGCAATATCTTGTCTTTCTCTAAATGTGTGTTCATCGTAATAACCAACAGAAATGTTTGTACACTCTGGGTAAATACCAATGAATTGTATAGAGTCAGTTAATACACCGTTTTTATCTAATTTATAGTCAAATGTTGGTTCAACATCGTTAAACGCTTTTGCAAGAGCTTCACCGAAAGCATCTGAACAACATCTTTTTGAACTTTGATAAGTAATAATAGAAGTTGTGGCTCTACGGTCAAAAGAGATTACTTTGTTGATACCTGGAATTTTCTCTACTTTTTGTACATCAGCAACTTTTCTAGAACCAACACAACCTACTTCTTCACCTAAGAAAAAGTAATACAAACCTGGAATTTTTTTCTCAATCATGTTTAACATAATTGTTACACCGGCTTTGTCGTCAGCACCTAATATAGTAGTACCATCAGTTTTGATAATGTCACCATCAAAGATATGATTAACTTTAGTGTTAGCTTTAGTCGCAGTATCTAAGTGGGAAGTAAACATAGCATCGCTCTCACCTATTTTAATAAATAAGTTACCAAATTCATCCTCTTGTAAGCTTTTAGGTAACAAGTGAAATAGCTCACTCTCTGTACCGTGAGGATAAGTTTTAGATGTTAGTTGTAAGAATTTTTTTGTTATATTCATTTTAGCGATTTTTTTATTATTATAATTAATAACATGCAAATATACACATATTATTTTAATATACAAACATTATAGAATTATTTTTTTAATATATAAATTATGTTTACAATAGATACAAATACTTTAAGTGGAACTATCGTTATTTCTGATAAATTTAACATCGGTGCATCTGCTTCTGCACCTGATGCAACACCCTATATTAATAGTATAGGAGAAGAATACATCATTAGTTTTACAAATATACAAAATGTTAGCAAATTATCCAAATTTACTTACGATACTTTAGGTATGACTGATACCAGATATTTGGCTCAGTATTATAGATTATCAAGAGACGGTAATAAATGGACTACTTGGTTTGACCTTAAAAAGAATATCGATAATTTTCCAACAATCGATCCATTAGATCCTTTATATTTAGATATTAAATGGGTAAGAAAAGGTAATAACTCTATTGGTTCTATTAGAATATTAGAATATAAAATTGAGGGAACTATTGATAGACCTATGACTGATGATGGTTCTGCAGTACAGTTAGTTCCAGGTGGTACTCAAATTATTAAACCACCATTTATTTATAAAGTATTTAAGTTAGAAGATGTAGAAGTTATTTCATCGACAGGTGTTGAAGGTGCAACTTTAAAATGGAGATACTCACAAGATAGCTCTAGAACTTGGTCTGATTGGGAGGTTTTAACAAAAGAAAATGTTTCTACTAAAAGATTGACACCTACAAGATTTTTTGAGGTTGAATACTCTATCGAAAACACTTCTGATTCACCAGTAAAAATACAAGACATAAATCTTATCGGAAACTTTCAAAATGTTACTTTAGATTATCAAAAAACTAATTTATATGGTTTAAGAGAATGTTGTCAATCTAATTTAACTGGTACATTTGATGCAAATGGAAATTTCATACCTAATACTAATTTAAACTCAGATGGTGGAGGTAGTTGTGAAGCAACAAACTTATTTCCAAAAACAACTGCAGATCAACAAGCACTTCTTTATAATCCATATAATCAAGGTACTGCACTTAATCTTTTAAATAAATTAAGTACAGATGCACAACTATTATTCGGACATTCAGTTATTTACTTTGTAACTGATCCTGATGCAAAAGGACAAGATTATTCAATGCATGAGTATCAATTATATAACATTGTTTGTGAAGGTGATATAAAAGTATCTGTGAATAATAATGAGTTTCCAGATTCTCAAATCACAATGAATCAATTTGATTTAAGTTTGTTTGATAATATGGAAGTACATATTACAAAAGAACAATTTAAACAAGTATTTGGTATTCAGAGAAGACCAGGTAAAGAAGACTTTATGTACTTCTGTCAATTAAATAGAATGTTTCAAGTAGACCACGTATCTCAATTTAGAGGATTTAATAACTCGTCTGTTTATTATAAATTAATTCTGAAAAAATACAACCAAAAAGCAAATGTACAAGCAGGTACTGTGGAAATTCAAAACAAATTGGATATGCTTACACAGAACTCTACTATTGATTCATTATTTGGTGTTGAGAATGTTGATGATAAAAAAGCAGTTGCTAATAAAATTCAAACTAAAGTTCTAACTAAAGATTTAATTAGACTAGAGTATTTAGCTAAGATAAATAAAGAACTTATTGAAAATGCTTCTACTATTATTTCTAAATCTAACTATGATTTATATTCTGTTGATGCAGGAACTCCAGCAGTAAATTACTTAAATTCCGATCCTATATTAAAGGTATCTGATAACATTGGATTTACTCTTTGGTTTAGTATCAATAATTATATTCAAGATGAAGTTTATAACTTCTTTAACTATTACGATACTGAAAATAATCAAGGTTGGAAAGTTAATTTACAAAATGATGTAATAACAGTTACTTTAAATGGTGATACTTATACAACTAATTCTGACTTAATGTTAGATGAAGAAGTTTGGTATTGTTATACATTAAATATAGATCAAAGAAATAGAAAGATGTCTCAATTTATTTACAAACGTAATGTTGATTTTGAAGAAGATGCTGGTAAACTAATCAATAATTTCTTGAGAAAGGTTTATTCAGATGAACAAGATATTACACCAATTGAATTCCAAATTGAGAATACTAATCCACAATTATTAGGTTCTGATATGAGGGCTACTAATTTAAGATTATTCACAGACATTATACCAGAATCTACATTTGATAAGATACTTAATCAAGCTATCATTAGAGACGATTCTAAGTATTTAGTTTTTGCAGATAATGCGAATACACGTCTCACACTTCCAAATTTCCCACTATTTGAATAAAATATATACTATATGAGAAATATTAAAAGTTTTAAAAAGTTCAATGAGGGTTTAGAAGTAAATACTCAAACAAAAGATATTGACTTCATATTTGAACAAAATAAAGAACTATCTTTGATAGGTAGTAAAGAACAATATAATGAATATTTAAGAACTATATTTCCTGAAAGTAAGGTAAGTGAAATTGTATATCATTCGACTAATAAAGATTTTGAAGACTTTGATAAAAATAAGGTAGGTTCCAGATTAGAAGGTGCTCCAGTTGGTGGAGATACTGGTGCATTTGGACGTGGTATATATTTTACTACAAATATTACATATTCTAAAGTATATGGTAAAAATACAAAGTATTGTCTTGTTGATATAAAGAATCCAAAACTTATATTTAATAATGATGCTAATGATAAAATGTATGCCAATAAATCCATAAAAGAATTATGGGGTAACTTTGATGGTGTAATATTCAAAGTAACAGATTGGAAAGCGGTTGTAGATTCCGGTGTTCATGCAAGTATGGAAGAATTTAACTCTGTAGGATTAGGTATAAATAATAAACCAGAAATTGTAGATATTGTAGTAGATAATCAAAGTCAAGTACTTATACTTGGTAGTAGAAAAGATATAGAACAATTTAAAAAATTTATATCAAAAAAATGAGAAAGTTTACAAGTTTAAATGAAGATGTTAAGTTCGGAAGACATATGATTGAAGAAGATAAAATCTTATATCAAGATAATGACTTCTTTATAATGTTTGATGGATTTCCAACAAGTCCTGGTCACATACTTATTATAACAAATGGTCCAGAAGAAACTTATTTTGATCTAAGTCAATCTAAAAAGAATAAACTATCTGAAATGTTAGATAAAGCAAAGGAGATAGTTGAGTCACAATATGAACCAGATGGTTACAATATAGGAATGAATTGTGGTGAAGCGGCAGGGCAAACTGTAATGCAGTTTCACTGTCATTTAATTCCAAGATATACTGGTGATGTAGAAAATCCAAGAGGTGGTGTTAGACACTCTGTTATGGGGAAAGGTTATTATTGATTATGAAAGAATATTTATTTGTATATGGTCAATTTAGAGATAGTGCGAAAAATCTACTAAAGAAACCTATTTTTTTTGGAAGAGCAACAATCAAAGGTAAGATCTATAAAGTAAATGAATTCTATCCTGGTTTTGTAAGTGGTTCTGGTGAAGTTTTAGGTGATATATATCTTATAGACTCATCATTATTTCCTGAACTAGATGATTTTGAAGGTGATGAGTATATAAGAGTTAAAACAAACACATCAAAAGATATTGAGTGTTGGGTTTATAAGTATAAATATGATGTTAAAGACTTTGAAGAAATCAAAGGTGGTGATTGGTGGCTTAGATAATTTACTTAATTAAGTAATCAATAACTGCAGTCCAATCAGGAAATTCCTCTGATGCAAATTCAATCCATTCACCTTCAAATTCAGGTTGTCCATTTTGACCATTATCGTCAATTAGGTAGTCACCTTTCACTAAAGATTTATCACCACACATAATCGTTTTTTCTAAAACGTCAAAGCCTAAATGTTCTAATACCCATTCAGCTTTTTCGTTAAAACAATTGATATTTTTAAATGAAGGACGTGTTAAAATCCAAACGTCATAATGTTCTTTTAATTTATTAAAAGACTCAATTGCATCTGGCATTGGTTCAAGATTTTTGAAGAAACCTATTCGGGATTGAGGAAATTTAAAGTTAGGGTCTTTTCTACGAACATCTTTAAATGCTCCAAAAAAATCACACAAAACTCCATCCATGTCAATATAAACTCTTTTCATAATAATGTGTTTTATATTCTATACAAAGATACGAATTTAGTTTAAAATAAAAAAGACTTCTTAATTAAAAGAAGTCTTTTTGTTGAGCTAGTGACAGGATTCGAACCTGCGGTGTGGAATTCCTACTTACAAGGTAGGTGCAATCGGCCACTATGCGACACCAGCGTATTTTTGAGCCAATAAAGGGAGTCGAACCCTTAACCTTCTCCATACCAAGGAGATACTCTAACCAATTGAGCTATATCGGCAAATTTGTAGAGTTTCAATGCCAGGTCCGTTAAGACCCGGCCTAGGATTCGAACCTAGTTAATGAATTTGCACATCATCCTCGTTGTCTCTACATTGAGGCGCGGACTGGGATCGAACCAGTGTGTATGAGGTTGCAGCTCATCGCCTTCGTGCCACTCGGCCACCGCGCCATTATTAGAGGTGCCTACTGGATTCGAACCAGTGTAGGAGGTGTTGCAGACCTCTGCCTCGCCTCTCGACCAAGGCACCATTTTTTGTTGGTCGGGCGAGACTCGAACTCGCAACCTTCACGGTATCAGCGTGATAATCTAAACCAATTGATATACCGACCAAGATATATGTGATTCCTATAGGATTCGAACCTATGACCTTTTCCGTGTAAAAGAAACGCTACTGAACCAACTGAGCTAAGGAACCTTATTTTTTTGTAGTCCTAGACGGATTCGAACCGACGACCTATTGCGTGTTAAACAATCGCTCTGAACCAACTGAGCTATAGGACTATATTTTATTTATTATTAAGTAATAAATTCTCTTTCATTTCCAATCGTTCGTACATTCTGAACTTATTATACTTGAATAAATCTTCTCTTAAAAACCCTAAAGATAATAACTTTCTATCTACTTCTTTTTCTAAATGATAATCAACTAACCACTTTGCTTCATTTACTGCTTGTGCTACTGCTGTAAATTTTGAACCATCACTCATTTCACCTAAGTTTAGCCATTTATCATTTCTTAATAATCGACAGTGATACTCTCTCTTAGTTACTTCTCTACCTTTTTCATTTAGTTCTTGCCACTCTAGTTTATAAGCGTGTACTTTTGCACCTTTATATTCTAGATCTACAACGTCAAGTTTATCTAATGGGTAATTCTCCTTTCATAATTTTATTTTTTTATTTTGTTGGCAAAGTGGGATTCGAACCCACGTTTTCAACTTACCACTACAGTTCTCCAACTTATCAGGTTGGGCTGGTATTTGCCAATATATTTTGTTCTTCGTGTATTTCAATGTGACAATTCGCACAAACCAATATACATTTATCAACTTCTTCTTTTAATCTTTCATAAGACCAAGACTTACCTCCTATTGTAAAATCTTTTTTACTCGGATCCAAGTGGTGAAATTGTAATACATTCATCGATTTGTTATAACCACATTTAATACAACATCCACCTTTATATTCAACTAATTTTACTTTAGTTCTTTTTCTCCAATCTACAACATAGTCAGATTTTGTCTTTGTTGTTTTGTCATTTATTTTTTTGTTAAATATCTCAAAGTTTTCTTTTGATAAATATTTAATAATTGTATTTCTATCCATTTTAAGTTCTTTTGCGGTTCTTTTAACCGATAAGAAGTTTAAAAATGTTTTATTAATCAACTCAATATCTTCGGTACTCTTACCTTTATATTTACTATTATCAATATTCTTACAGTAGTAAGATACAGTTGATTTAGCACATTTTAGTTCTTCAACTATTTGGTTGTAACTATAACCATTTTTTCTAAGTTCTAATATCTTTTCTTTCATATTATTATATATAAAATTATTAGAACTACCTTCCCTATTTTTAACAAAGATAGTTAAGTTTTTGCGGG
>Ga0181344_1000584_pt1 | contig 14372 bp, 3 predicted proteins | sample Su13VDMLBDD_FD_130098 | JGI IMG/M metagenome (GOLD analysis project Ga0181344, IMG submission 130098) | Freshwater viral communities from Lake Michigan, USA - Su13.VD.MLB.D.D | ecosystem: Environmental > Aquatic > Freshwater > Lake | place: USA: Michigan | collected 2013-07-15
CCAACCTTGTTGCAAGGCTTGAAATCTTATATTAGTCAAATTATTTCCAGCTGTAATAGTATTATCATTAGTTGTTGCAATTCTAAAGTCTCCAATTGTAGGATCCCAAACAGGATACTTTGTTGTTATACTATAATCTCCCATACCTAAAGGATTTTTTTGAATCTCAAATTGATATCTACTATCCAATGGATCAGTATAGGTGTATGTTTGATTAGGACTATTATCTACTCTTAATGCTAAAGGATCTTTAAAATTTTCTTGATATAAAGGATTTTGTAAATAATCACTATTTGCAATTATACTTATTCCATTTTTTAAAGCATCTTCATATTCAGTTTTATTTAATAGATTATTATTATCATCAGCATTTGTTGATTTGAATTTTTTCAAAAACTCTGCAGATGGTTTTATAATAATTGCACCAAGATTTGCATTACCACCAGCAACTACAGCAGACGATAATTTAAACATATCTGTTTTACTAGATGGTCTTGACATTTCCCTTTGTATCTCATCTATTATAGCTTTATATTTGCTTCCACCAACTGCATTCTCATAATCAGCTTCACTACGGCCTGTAACAGATATTCTAGCCTGTCCCATAAAATCTGAAAAATCCAATTTATTTACATCACTCATTACACCATTCCAATAATATCTTCCTTTACTACTGTAAGGGTTTACCATGATTGATCTAATACCCATTGCTGCCATACCAGTACCTGGGTCAGTGGTTTTTTCATAACCAACCGGAGGAGTTTTTATTAATCTTGAATCACTCCAAACCTCTTTGTCTGCAGTAGATACAAGATTCTCATATAACATTTTTAAATTTTCTTCTGCACTTGGTCCTTCAAAGAAAGAGTTAATTATTCCTGCAACTCCACCAGCAAATGCACCAAATACAGCACCAGGAGCGGCACCTACTCCAAAAAAAGCAGATCCAGCTGCTGCTCCTCCCGCAGCTCCTCCTGCTGCCCATGTTCCTGTACTAAGTGCTGCATCACCAAGAGCCTCCAAAAAACTTCTTTGGTCTCCAATTTCTATACCGGTTCTTTTAACATTTGCTGCAAAAGTTTCTGCAGACACTTGGTTACCATTATCATCATATAATAATTGAGTAATGGCTTTATCTGCAATACCTCTTCTTGCAAGTTCTGTTTCAGTTACATTTGCATAATCTTTTTTCCATTTAGTATTAGCTCTTACATAATCAATATAATCTGTAAATTCTAAATTACTTTCTTGTAAAGCTGTCATGTTATTTTTAATAACAGAAAGATTACCATTGTTTTTTAAGAAAGTATTGAAATTGGAGTTAATCTTTTGTAAACCATCTGCTCCTGTTAAACTTGCAAAACCAGCTAGATTACCTTTATGTTTTTTAAGAAAATCTGAAAGAGATTCAACTGGTGCATTTGGTGTACTAAGTATTTGACCAGCTTGTTTCTCTGTCATCTGACCACTCTTTATTAATTGCTGAAGTGTATTTGTAACATTATTTATATATGGAGTAAAATACTGGTTAGCTTTATTTTTAAACATTTTATTAGAAAGCTCATATTGATTTGTTTCATCAGTAGAAACCTCTGAATCACTTTCTAAAAATGTAAAATCTTGATTTTCAAATGGTACATACTCACCCTTTTCATTAAACATTCCTCTACCAAGTTTAACATTCTCTTTATCCACCATCATCTTCCTCTCAGCAGCTACTTTAATACTTAGTATTTCTAAATCATTTTTATGTCTTTCAGCAATCTCACTTAAATTATACTGATGTTTATCAGCCATAATTGCATATGGATTTGCATCCATATCCACTTTAGAATTTCTATAAGCGTATATATGTGCTGCTTGGTTTAAATCTCTAGCAAGTAATGAAGCAGAAACACCATTATCAACCATATATCTTAGTGTCTCAATATCCTCATATGGATTTTTAAAACCAGTTGAAGTAGTTGCAGTACTTGACTGACCACTATTCATTTTATCTAACTGCTTCTTTGATTGAGATAATACCTCATCATTAATAGATTTGTTTTCTATATAAGCATCTAATTGTTGCTGAAGCTGTGGATCTTTATTACCATTATCAATTTGCTTTTGAAGATCTTTGATCTTATTATCATATGCTACAGAAGATTCATTTAACTGCTTATATCTTGACTCACTTGATCTCTTAAGAGTATTAAAGTTTTTCTCAAGATAATCCATCTCTGCAGCATTCCTATCTCCATTAAATTCACCCGCCCTGCTATATGCATAATCTTTTCTATTTACATATGCTTGCGTGCTATATATAGCTTGTACCTGTGGATCATTACCCAGATTTGCTTCAAATAAATGTTGTAATGGTTCTTCAAGAATTTGACCATTGGTTCTTTTAATAACCCATCTTCCATCCTGACTCATCTCAACACTTTCTATATTTCCAAATTCCTTTGCAAGTTCAAGTGCTTTATCTTGAACATTTACATAAGGTGTATATAGTACATTTTGAAAATTAAGTGCTTTTTCTGCACTAGCATCTTTAAATTCCCCCCTTCTATATTCAAGTTCTTTTAAGCCGGTATCCCAAAACATTGCTCTATCTTTTTCATTTGCAGAGCCCTGGAAACCTTGTGCTTTAAGAACTTGCATATTAAAGTTCTTAGTCCAAGCCATATCTTTCATTAAACCTTTATCTTCATAGAATGGCTTAAATACTTGTGTTGCTTGACTTACATTCTGCTGTAATGAAAGATCTAATCCCGCTAATCTACCTACATTAAAGTTAATTTGATCTACTAAATAATCTTTCTTCTGAATATTATCATCTCTTGTAAGATCTGCATAAAAATATTGACCATATACTCTATTTAGTGATTTCCAGTTACTATCATACTGATTCTGTTTATTTTGTATTAGATTAGAATACAGATTAAGATCAGGTTGATAGGGCTGAAGTTGTGGTATAAAAGTGGCTGATGTAAAAGTTGCCATAGTTTTTTCTTTCTATAGTATAAATATATTAAAATATTTTAAGTTTAATAAACCTTAAAAGTTTATTCATAGTAATAAAAAGGATAAACTGTGTCTCCATAAACCATTCCACCTACCTGATATACAGGTCCTCCATATCTACCATATCTAGTTTTATATACTAATTCCTGCATATCTTCTGGAAGACCACTTCCTTTTAATTGCATTGCATATTCTAAAGCATCTTCAGGTTTTTCAGGCTCTAATGGTTTACCCTGCTTAAAGATTTGCACTCCAGTTACAGGATCAATTGCATATTGCTCACTTTGAATATTGTATATATCAGCAGCATTTTTAATACCCTGATTCATCATTGCTGTTTTTAATGCATCTTTTGCATTTAATTCACCTCTATAGAAGTTTTCAGCAGCTCCAACTTTATCAATATACTGATTAAAAATATTTGCTCTATTTGCAGCTTCACCCATATCAGCTTGATAATTTAATTGTCTTTCCTGATTTTCTATACCAGTATTACCAGCCTGTGTTTGAAGTATAGGATTTTGTATTGCACTAATAAGATCACCTTCTAATGAAGCAGCTATAGCTTGTTTTGCTGTAGATGGTGTTGCTGTTTTCCCTATTAAATCTAAATTTTTGGCAGCTGCCGCTTGTGCTGCTTGAACAGGGGCAAGCCACTCTTGTTTCTGCAAACTTATTTCAGGTGCTCTAGGAACCATTGCTGTAGGGTACTCAATTCCAGTTCTTGTTCTCATTGCAGTGGCAAGATTTAACTTATCTTGAGTTGTCCATTCTGGCCAGTATGTTCCTCCTGGAGCCTGTACATCTGGAAACTGAACTTGTGGTTTTTGTTCCTGTTCACATTCACACTTACCATCTTTTAATGGAACTTCTTTTTCTACACCAGTTATAGGATCAGGACAAAAACATTTCTTTATTGTAGTTGGTGGAGCAAATTTAACTCTCTGTCCTAATGTAGTATTTGTATTAAATTGATCAATACCTGATACCTGTCCTTTTTTTCCTGCTATTTCTTCATCACCAACACCAACTTGGAACTGACCATATGGTTTATATTTTTCAGTTCCTAATAAATTTCTATATGCAATATATGCCGCTTGACCTTTAAAACCACTAGAAAAATCTAAATCACCAAGTCCATCAGGATTTTTTTGTATTAATTTATTTGCTGCAGCATTAGTACCAGTACTTCCTGATACATTTTGTTCTGTTTTAGAAGCATCTAAACCAAAAGCTTCTAACCTTGCATTTCTTTCTTCTTGCGCTAGTAATTGATCTACAACAGATTTTTTATCAAGCTTTCTTAATTCCGGTGCATAACCGGTATATAGTTTTTCTCTTTGACTCTTAGTATAGTTTTCTTTATTTTCTATATCTTTTTGATATTGTGTATACAAGTCATTTTGAAAATCAACATTTTCTTCTATTGCTCTTTTAGTATTTATAAAATCAATGTATGCTTGTTTCTTCCCATTCCATTTTTTATTAATTACCTCTAAGTCTTCTTTTGTTAAATCTGCTTCAGTAATTTGTCCTCCTCCTTGAAATGTATTTAACTTACTTGTACTTCCACCATTTTGCATAATTAATGGCATATTAGTACCACCAATTATAATGCCTTCTCTGGCCATAAATGGACCGCTTCCTAGCATTCTTTCTCTTCTTCCTAAATAGTTATTAGGATTACCTCCACCAAGAGAAATTCCATATTGTGCAAATGGCATTTCATAACCACCCACTGTCATACCATACATAGCCATAGGTGCTTCTTGCATTTGTTCTGGAGACATTTGTTGTGCACTCATCATTTGTTCTTCCATAGATGGTTGTGCAATTGGTTCTCCAGATGGCATTTGCTGTGGCATTGGTTGCTCTTCCATTTGTTCTTCTACCATTTCTTCTTGTGGCATACCTTCTTGCGGCATCATTTGTTCTTCTTCACTGATACCTTCTGGCATTAAATCTTCTTCTGTAATTCCATTAGCTTCCATGTATGGCTTAGCAATAACAGGTATACCTTGAGGAAAACCTTTTTTAGATTCTTGTGCAAGTGCTAATGCACCAAGTTTCATGACATAATTTTTAATCATCATTTCTGCAGTTTTCTTTTCCATTTTATTGGAATCAGGATCTTGCAAAAGTTTTCTATATTTATTTATATCATAAGTCTTAGATAATTCTGCTGGCGTATATCCACCTTTTTTAGGTGTTTTACCAAACATCTTTAAGATTTCAGGATCAGTTATTTTCATTGACTGTGTGTCACTAAAAATAAATGTGTCATCTGGTAAGTTCATAGGTACTCCACCAGATGAATGTCTTGGACCTTTTATATTATAGAATGATGGAAATGTAGAACCATCTATATCTCCCACTAATGTTTCTCCACCCTCTGCTTCTATGTTAGCTTCTTCTCTAGGAACAGCTCCCATAGAATTTCTAACTCTTAAGCTTGGTTTACCAATGTATGCATTATAATCTGCACCACCAAAAGCAGGTACATCATTAGCTAAAGAACCTTGAATTTGATATCCAGTTCTTGCTCTAGGAAGTTTTTTTAGTTTTTTATCCATCTTATTTTTTATTTAAACCAGCTAGTTTTATTAAATTTTGAAAGTCACTAATATCTATTTTGTGACCACCAGTTGGTGCTTTGGTTTTTTTATTCTTAATAGATCCACCTTTTTTACCTATTACACCTTCAAATCCTTGTTGATAAACATCTCTACCTGTTCTAGGATCATATCCTCCAGGATTATAATCTTGATAGGCTTTTAATTTTTCACCTCTTGCTATTTCAGTCATTTGAGGAATATATTTATTTACTCTATCATTTCTATAATCTCTAATATCAGCAAGAGTAGCTCCGGCATCCATCAATCCCCTTGAAATATTATCATAGTTAATGGTACCAGTTCTATTTTCTTTTAATTTTAATTGAGCTTGTGTTGGTAGTTGTTCCATTGTACGCGGACCTTGACCTGCATACATTGGATCATAACATGGACTATTAGGATCTTTTACTTCATCTTCTGTACAAGGACCTATTTTACCTTGACCAATACCACCTGGTTGCACTATGCTATTTGTAGGATATGATACTGGAGAAAAATTTATTCCTAGATCAGCTCTTACAAGACCACCATTGGCACGGCTTTGAACAAAAGGATTTTTCTTTTCTATTTGTCTTGCTTTTTCTGCATATGTAGACATTATATTTTCATAAATTCTTCTTTCCGCAGCATTTTTTGGCTGACCTGAACCTATATATCTTTTTATCTGTTTATTTCTATCATCGTAAAGACTACTTAAAGCCTTATCATAAAGTTTTCTTGCCTCAGCTTCTGAATAATTTTTTGAATAATCAATTTTTGGATTAAATCTATTCTTTAAATTATATATATCACGAGACCAATATGCAGATATAGGATCAAATTTTTCTGAAGCAGGATTATATCTTGGCCCAAAGTTATTTGTTGGTTGTTGATTTCTTCTTACTCCTGCTCTTGCTCCCGTTCCTGTCCCTGTTTGATTTTTAATAATCTGTTTTTGAACTTCAGGTGTTTGTTGAGCAAACCAATCTCTTCCTTCCATTGTATTTAAAATAGAATTTGGATTATTAATTGCTATGTCACTTGAAGAACTACCAGTTAATGGATCTACACCAAATTCATATTCTGTAGGTTGTTCATAATCTGGATTAAATGGCATCATGCTTCTATCATATGGATTAGAAGAGAAGCTTGAATTATAAAGGTCTTCATCAGCTACAGGATTACTACCCGGTTGTTGCATGAAAACATCTCCTTGATTAAATGATCCATAATTTGGAATACCAGAACCTGAAGTAAATTGGTTATCCGTAAATCTCTGTAAATCAGAGTTTGGTTGTTGAAAGTAATTTTGTGCTGGCTGAACATTATTAACAACAGGGTTTCCTGCAGTAACTGATGCATTTTCAGTTTCAGGAGTTTCTTGTTCTGATTGTGGTTCTTCAGTTTGTGGAACTGATGCAGGTTGATTATTTACAGCTGGAGTATTTTGCTGTGGAGTAACCATTTCTTCCTCATCATAATATTCAGGAGAATCTATATTAATAGGCTCTCCTGCAGCATTAATTACAGTAAGATTTCCTTTTGTTGCTGTAGTAGGATTATTATAAATATCTGCAGTTCTTTGTGGTGTAATATTGTTTGCTGCAGCAGATCTTTGTTGTGCTTGAATTGCAGATGTGCTTGTAGGTGCTCCTACTGTAGGCATAGAAGTTCCAGCACCTGGAGTTGTATTTAACACACTGTTAGGAGTTATGTTTACAGGTGTTCCAGGTGTACCAGTAACTAGATCAGCACCTTGAGTACGGGTCATACTTGAAACAGGTGTATAAGGACTTTCTACTTTAAGACTTGATGCTGGAGTAGTTGGTTGTTGTGTATATGGTCTATCATCTTCTAAAGGTTTTCCAAATCTAATTCTTTGGATAAGATCATTAGCTCCAAGTCTTAAACCTGAAAGACCCATTCCTTTATATTTATATCCCCTAGTATCTTGTTGACCAGTTGTTCCTGCAGCTGTACCAGATAGCGCAGGTAAACCTGCAGCTATTTGTCCTGGAGTAGCATAATCTATAGTTGTGATTCTATCTTTATTAAAACCTAAGTTTCTTTCAAACCAATTACCATCTTGTTTTCTTTCTTTACTATATTTTATACCAGTAGGAAGCATTCCAGCTTTGGTAATTGCTGCAGCTGTTGCTGCATATTGTAATGGGTCACCTACTGGTGAAAATGTAGAAGCCCCTCTAGTAAATGGTCTATATAGATTAGCAGCAGTTTGAAACATTCCTCTTCCACCAAAAGATCCTGCATATGGATTACCGCCAAATTGAGGATATCCCCATACTGGTTGCCAAGGTCCAGCAGAACCAAAACCACCAGGATAATATTGTTGTTGTTGTGTTTGAGTTTGTGTATTGTATTTCTTTTGTGTAGCTTCTTCTATTTTCTTTCTTTCTTCTGCTATTGCTTTATCATACTCTTCTTTAGTAGTAATAGGTTTAAAAGTATTAGATTTATCTACTTCACTGTTACCAGTTCCATCAAACCTATATAAACCACCATCTCTAAAATATGGATCAGTTACGTCTTTAGAGTCTGTATAATCTAATTCAGATTGATTTACTGGTGGTTGCAATATATCTGATAAAAATACATTATCTACTTCTGTACCATATACAAATTTTGTTAGATCAGGTCTATTAGGATCTACAAAACCACCTTGTTGAAACCAAGAAGCTATTCCAGGATTTATAAATGTAGCTCCTATTTTTAAATAATCCCAAAAATCCAGTCCACCATCTGAACTACTAACTGGTTTAGGAGCTGGTTTAGGAGCGGGTTTTGGTGCCGGTGCTGGTGCAATACCTGACATACTAACTTTATCAGTACTTGAAGTAACTGGTGCAGGTGGTGTCTTTAATGGAATACCCAATCCTTTTTTTGTTTGAGCAGGCTTTACAGAAGTTTTAGTAGTGGATGGAGCATTTGATTTGTTAGCTGCTTTTGCTGCAGCTTCTGATCCTGTAGCGTTTGCTACTTCTTCTGTAGACTTATTATTCACCCCTTGTGCTACTGTTTCAGTAACAAGTCTTCCTGGTGTTACTACTCTAGTGTTTTGATTAACACCATACATTCCAGGAAAAGACATTGATGGAAACATGGACATTAGCATGAGTGGATTAAACTGTATGTCAGCATTTCTTAAACCACCAAGTAATCCAAAATTATATTTTGCAGAAGTTACTCCTGGAGGAGTAAATGGCACACCAAACATTTTTCTATTTGCTCTTGCCATTCTACCACCACCAAATAAACCTGGTCTCCGATTCATGTACATATTTCTGTACATTTGTTCAGCTTGTTGTCTATAGAAATTTTCTTGCGCCTGGTTTCTAATAGCTCCAACAAAATTATTATTAGTAATTGTTGGTACAGGTTGTGTAGGATTTGTTTCAGTGCCTTTTACATTAGCTGTATTTGCATCTTTTGTTTCAGTCCCAGCAGCTGGTGTTTGTTGTCCATCTTGAGCTTTTTTAAGCTGTCTGACCATCTTATTTACAAATGATCTTTTATTAGGTATGTTTCCGCCAATTGCATATTGATTATCCATATTGTAATCATCTAAATCTAGTACATCATTAAAATTATCAACTGCACCACCTATTTGTTTATATGACCAATTACCTCTAACCTCATTAATATCCATATAATTATCTTGCCCTTCTGGTAATTCTTCTTCCTGATCATCTGCTTCTGCCACTTCTTCATCATCCTTAATGGCATTAAATTCTAAATCATTTATTAAATTAGAACCACCAATATTAGAATTATCTTCTCCTGCTAATTCAGCATAATAACTTGCAGAATTATTATCTGCCTCTTCTTGCTCTGGAGCTTCAGTAATTGTTTCTTCTGTTATTTCAAGTCTTTCATTTTGTTGATCTCTTGCTTCCTTTCCAAACTGAGAAAATACTCCTTCCACTAATTGATTTACATTGGGAAGTATATTTGCAAGTTGCGGATAAGCTTCCTGATATGGCTCATACTTAGCATATATGGCTTCTTTTACATCATCACTTCCACCACCTCTAGAAATCATTTCTATAATATCTTTAACTATGATATCTTCAAAATTAACTTGTTGCTGTTGTTGTGGTTGTGGTTGCATACCTTGCATCTGTTGCATAATACCTGCAGTTACAGGAGTAACTCCAGACTCTGCACCCATCTGTGCTTGTCTTAACCACTTAGCGGTTTTATTTATATAGCCTCCCTTACCATAAGGATCTTTATAAACTATTACTTTTCTCTTTGCCATTATACACTATATATTACTAAATATACTAAAAATAAATTTAATTAGTAAACCTATTAAGTTTAATCTATTTCTTCTACTATCCAGCCACCTTTTCTATACTGATTTATTTCTTTATCAGAAAGATCCATTATCATACCCCCATCTTGAAACATTCTTGTATTACCACCAAATCTTTTTTGCTGCATTGCCGCAGCATAAATGTTATTTATATTTTGAAGACTTGGTTCAATTATCTTAGTAAAAGTTTTTAGTTGTTCAATTCTTGGATCTACTTGTTCTTCTTCTTTTCTTGGTTGCCAATCATCATTTTGCATGTCTTTGATGATTGTTGTTTTTACAACTGTTTTTTCACCAGGTGTTCTTGTTACGCTTGATTCAAACCCAGGTATTGATTGATTTGAAGATCCTACAAGTGGTCTACCAGAAAACTTAGATATTCTGCGCTTAACATCTCCTACTGTATAGTAACCTTTTTTATCTGCATCAAAAGTTTTATTTTGATTATATAAGGCATCTTGATTTATTCCAAATACTTTAATACCGCTTCCACTAGCACCTAATACAAAATCATCTGGTTTTCCAACTGCAGCTGGAAGAAATGTATACATATATAAATCACCAATGTCTTTTGCTTTACCTACTACTGGTTTATAAAATTTTTCTACATAATCCAATTGTTCAATAGCAGACATATTTTTTAAAGCTTCAATACTTGTACCTAAACCTTTTGCAGTATTTGGCATAAACTGAATTAAGCCTGTTGCATTTGTATAAGGATTGACAGCAGCTGGATTTAACCCAGATTCATGATTCATAATACCAATTAAATCTTCTAATGATACTCCAAGATTATTAGCTACTTGTTGTGCTTTTGCTTGAAAGGCTGGATCTATTCCTGTTGTTTGTCTACCATTTCTTGCTTTTGTTAAACTTGGTATAGAAATGTCTTCTATTATATATCCACCTTTTCTGTATTCTTCTATTTGATTATCATCAAGTTCTAATATAAATCCACCACCTTGTTTTCTTATAAGATTACCTACAGAATGTCCATAACTTGCTTCTGGTAATTCTAAACCTTCTTGAAATATTTGTCCTATATTCCCTAATTTACTAACAACAGATTGTTTATTGTCAATATGCTTATTTATTCCAAGCTCTTTTATTTTAGCTATCTTAGCTTTATCTGATCCTGTTGCAAATATTTTGTCTTCAGATATTCCCGCAGCTCTTGCTCTCTCTATCATATCTGGTGTTACTTCAGCTCTAGCAGATATAATATACTTTTCATTTGGCATTGATTGTGCCATTTCTAAACCAGGTTCTGTGCTAAGTGTATCATCAAAGTCAAATGACACTATCTCACCTCCTATTTTTTTATATTTTAATTTTTTAAGATTATTTAAAATACTCTCTATTCTTTGTTCTTCTTCTCTTGCTTCTCCTTCTATTGTAGATGGGTCCATGTACATTCTTTCCTGTGCCAAGTTTAGTATTTCTTCTTCTGGCATATCAGGATTCTCTTGCAAGATTTTATCAAAAGCTTGATCAAATTCAATACCTCTTCTATCATAATATGTACCCATAGATTCATCAGAAGCAACATATGGATTTGGTCTTTGACCAACAATACCTGATGAACTCATTCTACCTTCCATATTTTGTTTATCATGAAAAAGCTCATGTCCTAACCACCAAGGATTATTTATATTTTCTATTTTACTATTTGGATTATAAGTTATAGTTCTAAATGCAGAATTATAACCTAATTGATGTTCAGGATTATTAGGATCATAATTTTTTATTGGAACATATGTTATACCACCATCTTGAAAATATGGAGAATTAGGATCAAAGATTTTATTCTTTACAGATTTTGATTTTTTAAATAACGGGTTTTTTGTAAATAATATATTCCTAGCCATTAAGCTTCTGGAATATTTTTTAGGATACTTTTTACTACCACCTTTCTTAGCTTGTGGTATTTCATAAACCATGTCTCCTTCAAACTGATACTCATTACCTGGAGTCATGTATTGTGCATTACCTAAATTATCTATACCCAATAAATCATCTTCTACTCCTTTCATGGTTATCTTTCCAGTAGGTGTAGGTACTGCAGTAGGGAGACCTGGGTAATCCCATTGTCCTCTTTCAGAAACAATAAATCCCTGAGTAAATCTTTTTAACTCATTTGGACCACCGGGTAAACCAGCTTTTTCATATTTCTTAAAGGACTTCTTCATTATCTTATTGACATTTCATTTTTACTATTTACAACTTTCAATATAAAGTTGATATCTCTTTCTTGTTCTGTGGCAAGTTTAGATAAAAATAAATAATTCAAGTAATGTCTAAACTTTTTTCTTTGAGTATCTAACTTAGCATAATTTAAGTTTGCACTATTTAAAGTTTTAATATAACCATTTGGTTCTGTATTCCAAATAAATTGTTCAGAATAATTACCAAGAAGTTGTGTAGTTCCAGGAACAAGAGGTCCTGTTGGAGGGTAATCTGACCCAATTGGAAATTCTCCTCTATCCTTTGTAATATCCCAATACTGATTAAACCTATATTTATTTTCTTCTTTTGAAAATAATATATCAAATGAAGATAAGTTGGATTGATTTAATTTAGGATATTGTAATGAAAGAGTAATATTATTTTTTGGGAATATGTTTAAATTAAGATATCCAGATACTTGCTCTGTGTTAGATATAACTGCTTGACTAAAGTTTGCATCAAGAACATGAAACTGATCTACACAGTTAAATTGTGAATATCTATAACACTCTAAGGTATATTCTATTGATCTTACAATACTTGGGGCAGATCCTGTATTTATTGGATACTCTACTTCAAAAGGATATTGTGTACCATAAAAATTACAGAAGTCACTGCATACATCATTATGTCTCCAGATTGTATTACCTTTTATTGTAAACACAGTTTCTTTAGAAGAGAACATAAGATCTGGATGCCAATCATGATAGCTAATAAATGCTTGTACTTTAGGATCATAACTTATAGTCCATGATGCATCAACAAAAACATTTGGGTGCCCTAATGGATAATTTACTCCAAGGTAATTAAACTTATTTGTTTCTGGATTATAAGATACTTTACCTATATCCTTTCTTAACTGATAATCTTTCTTAGTAAAGTATAGTATAGATGATCTTGTATCATATCCTGCTTGAACACCAATACCAGCTACTGGATTATCTTGATGTGGATAATCTGGAAAATCTTCTGTTAGCTTATATGGTAAAAATAAAGAAAACCACCACTTTAATCCATTTTGTGAAATTTCTTTTATACCCTCACCATATGCAAAAAGTTTACCCTGATTCATTGATGCATAATATAATCCAGCTGGTGAGTATATTACAGATCTTATATTTTGAGATGAACCATATTCAAATGGTGCATCAGCATTTACTGCAGACTGTGGAGGATTACTAAATAAACCACCATCTCCAATAGTTACTTTTTTACCAGATAAAGTCTGTAATGTATCTATACCTTGATAGAACAAAGGTCCTGTAGTTGGGAATGTAAAGATCATACCTGTCATACCAACAGGTTTTACCGTAGTAATTTTATCATTAAACTGTACATAGTTTAATGGTAAATAGATCAACCAATTATTATCATAGGATTGATCATCTTGGTACAATGAGTATAACGCTCTATTTGGATAATATGTAAAACATAATTCTGCAACTTGAGGATCATAATTTGCACCTTGTGTTGATCCGGCAGAAAGATACTGTGTAAAAAACTTAGTAACACTTAATGAATAATCATAGTTATAAAAGTTACCCTTAGTAATTACTTCTGGATTCATATCAAACAGCTGTCTTAAATCTGTATATTGATATGGTATATATGGTTGTTGTGATTGTAAAGTTCCTTGTGATCTAAAGTCTACAAGTACATTACTCTCTACAAAGAAATCCCTTACACCAGAATTAGCTAAATACATGTATGAATCCTTAACAGCTAAAAATCCTGGATAGTTTCCTTCCGTATCATTTTGTCTATCATAATTATCATTATCTAAATTATAATATCCTTTTGGCATTGGACCAGTACCAAATGTTGGCTGAGGAGTTAGTAAAGATATTATATCTGCAATTGTTGTTGCAATATTACCACCAGCAGCAATTGGATTTTCATCTTTACTGTATGGTGCAGTATTCATCCAATACCTTGCTGTAGGTATATTATTATATAATGCATAGTTCCATATAGTTCCATCAGGTAAATTATATAACCAGTTATAAAAGAAAAGCATTGTATTCTTTTCTGTAAATCTGTTTATATAAGTATCTCCACCAAATATAATTTGTGTTGGTAATAAAACTTTATGTATTACTTGCACACCATTACAATTTGCAGATGTAAAAACTTCATTAACATCTCCATTAGGATTGGTAGGAGTTATTATATTATTAGGATTAAATTTTTGTTCACACGTTGTTGCA
>Ga0181344_1000585_pt1 | contig 14314 bp, 10 predicted proteins | sample Su13VDMLBDD_FD_130098 | JGI IMG/M metagenome (GOLD analysis project Ga0181344, IMG submission 130098) | Freshwater viral communities from Lake Michigan, USA - Su13.VD.MLB.D.D | ecosystem: Environmental > Aquatic > Freshwater > Lake | place: USA: Michigan | collected 2013-07-15
ATCTGTTGAATTACAAGATTCATATTTAAGTTTAACAGCATATACACGTCCTAGATATAGTGGTGTTCAATTATATGGAAGACAATTTAATACATGGTCTGTAGGAGATAATTCCTATGGCCAATCCCCAGTAATAAATTATACTGTTAAAAAATTAGGTTTGTTTACTGAAATGGTAGAAAACCGTTATTTACCTTATAAAACTAATGCTACTTTAAAATATCTTGTAAATGAAAGTGGTAGTTTAACTGAATTAAACTTACGTAACAGAAACTGGGAGGAAGTTCAAAATACATTTGAAACAGGAGATTTTTTAAACGTATCATTGTTTGATCCTAAGAAATATTCTAATCAAATTCAAACTAACGGAAACAAACTTATTGCAGAAAGTGGATATAGCTACTTTCCAATATTTTATGCTTATGGTTCAGAATCAGCCCCTGCAAACTGGACGGCATCTGCTGTGTTTAATTCTGTAATAGGTAGTTCTTCAAATATAATTAACCGTTACTTTACTGTTTTTGCTTCTTCAGGAAGTTTAGTGCCTGTGGGTCAATTTGGTTCTCCTTATGTATCATCAAGTTATTCTGCTGCTGGTACTGTTAATATGAAAGAGGTATGGAATTTATTTAATATAACAGGATCAAACACTAGCTTTGGAGGATATTTCTTTACAGGTTCTGGTCCAGGTGGTACTTCTTTTAATTCAACATCTTCATATTATCAAATACCAGCTGAGGGTATTTATCAATTTACTTATGATTTTAATATTCAAACAACTGCTTCTATAACATCTCCTGTTAATAGTTTTACAGCTAGTATGGAATTGTGGTTAAGTAGTTCAACAGGTACTTATACTCTTTTAGATCAAAATAAACAAACTGTTGCTTATAACGGTGGATATTATAATGCTGTTTTAGAAAATTTACCAAATGGATATAATCAATATTCATTTACTCCAAGTCAAGATGTTTTTGATGTTATTTTACTTGATGGATATGATATACGTCAAGTGAATGTTTTTGGACAAGTTATAAATACTATTCCTATTACAGGAGGTGATAAAACATTTAGAGCATATGATGTTGTTGGTAGGATATATGTACCAAGTTTTGGAGATGATCAGTTTGTTTATTTAGGAATAATTTGGGTAGAGTTACCTACTATTCCTACTATGGGTAATATTTTTAACATAACATATTATACTAATATAGATTCTATTCCAGTAACGGGAAATGCAAATCAATCATTTTTATTTAGAAGATCAATAGATATAAATACAACGGGGTCTGTAAATCCTGGGGATAAAGTGGAATTTAGATTTTTTATTGATTCTGGTGGTGTTTCTCAGGCTTATTTAAATCCTTATGGATCAATTAAAGTGGTTCCTACAAATGGAAATTTAATTGCTAATAATATAGAAGTATGTGTAGACCAAACACAAAATGCTTTTTACTTAAATAATAATTTATCTAATTTTTATGGACCTTCTTTATTCTTTAATCCTTTAGATTCTCAAGTATCTGCTTCTTATGGTAGTTTGTATGAAGATTATGGTGATATTTTCTATCCATTCTCTTTAGAACCAAACGATAAGATAGTAATACAAATCACAAACGCAAACGGTCCTATTCTAGAATATACTGTTAAAAGTGTAGTTACAGTAGCTGGTCCTAATAATACATCATTTATATATTTTATTACTTATGAAGATATAGATGGATATTTTGGAAATTTATGTAGTAAGTACTATAAAATTTTATTTATAAAACGCATTATAGACGAAACAAGTGTTATTCTTAACTATCCAAAACCAGAGGGAAAAACATCATATGGTTACATAATCCCACAAAACATCAACCCAGCGCTAATGGCTAATATAGATACCATAAATAGAAATGTAAACCAACAGTTAGTAGACGTTGGAGTTGGTGTAACTACATAATCTAGATCCACAAAAATTAAATATTTATAATCAAAATACATTAAAAGAATGGCTATTTTAAATAACAATACTGTAACAATTGATGCAGTTTTAACAGCTAAAGGTAGAGAATTAATGGCTCGCAACGACGGGTCATTTCAAATCACACAGTTTTCATTAGCAGACGATGAAGTTGATTATACTTTGTACAATCCTCAACACCCATCAGGATCTGCATTTTATGGTCAAGCTATTGAAGCAATGCCTCTTATTGAAGCATTTCCAGATGATACACAGATCATGATCTTTAAACTAGTAACTTTACCAAGAGGTACTGCTAAATTACCAGTAATTAGTATTGGTTACAACGCAATTAGTTTAAGACAAGGTTCAACATTAACTATTACTCCACAAACATTAAACTACTTAGGTGCTACAAGTACATTTGAAGCCAATGGATATGCAGTAACAGTAGCCGACGTTAGATTCTTATCTACATTCTCTTCAACTGGTGTTGCTGGTGCTGAAGTTACTGCAACAGGTGTTACTCAAACACTTGGTTCATCTGTAAGCCAAACTTTAATCGGTACTTCATTCACATTAACTGGTACTACAATTAACACATTATTTGGTTCTAGTTTAACTCAAATCTCAACTACAGTTACAATATTAGGTAGAGATAGTGGTGCTAGAATTACTATTCCGTTAACTATAACAAAAACAAATTCTTAATATTTAATATATGTCATTCGTAAGATACAACCCAGAAGATTCAGTAGTAAGTACGGAAACAGTAGTACGTCCAATGTGGAGTGGTGATACTAATGTATTATCTACATTTTTTACCTCTAGTGCAATTACCAGTTCATTTTACCTTAATGTATATAGTGAGTATCCAGGTACATTAACTTCTACTTCTTCCTCTATACAAATGGCTGTGCAATATGGCAATAAGTACGGAAGTGGATCTACTTACATAAGCCCATCAGTAACTACAAACTTACCAGATGGCTCTGCTATAACACCTACTAGGGTAGTTTATGGTCAATATAGAACATTGTTATTGGGGACAGAAAGTGGAAGTTTTGAATTTGGTAATGACAATCCAGACGGCATATATGTTATTAACGTAGCTAGAAATAGATATAAAGAACATATTCAGCCTGGTTCTATGACGTTAAAATTAAAAAACACAACTTACGAAATTATATTAACAGACAATAGCCAAATTACTTCTACTACTAATTATACTACTAACGGTTTATTATATTATACCTTAATTAGTGGTAGTGGTGGTACACAATATACAGCTGCTGCTTCGGCTTCTATTTACGGATATTTGTTCCCAGATAATGATATTATCATTTTAAATCCAACAGCATTATCTAAGTCTCAAGCAAATGGTGGTATTAATTTTAACCCAGCAGTAGCTGCTCCTGGAACTAATAGTAATATTCAGTTTCAATTTTATACAGCAATGTCATCTAGTGCTTATTTTGCACTTCAATCAGCTGAAAATATATCATCACATTATTTCTTTACAAGAGTAAAAAACCAAGACTTTAATTATACAACAAACCCTTCAATCATAGATAGTAATGGTAACTTAATTTATACTACATTGATCAACAATCCACAAACATTCATTACAACAGTTGGTTTATACAATGACCAAAATGAATTGTTAGCGGTTGCTAAATTAAGTAGACCATTAGTTAAAGATTTTACTAAGGAAGCCTTAATTAAAGTTAAATTAGACTACTAATCTAGATAATAATGTTATTACATGGGATCATTCAAAAAGTTAAAGTCTTCAGATGTTATAACAGTACCTGTTGTAGCTAACAAGCAATGGAATTTTAACTATTGTCCTTTACCAGTAGATGATCCTTATGTCGACATATACAATGGTACTTATATAACAGGTACTTTTAACCCAGGTGGAGAACCTATTACAAATGGACAATATGATAGATTAATGTATGACATGATAAATCAAATGTTTTATCATGAATACGGAGATAATTTATATCTATCAACTGCTTCTCTTGCTTCTTCAATTTATTATAGTGGAAATCCTACAGGATTAAGAGCATCTAATTCTTATTTTAATTTTAACGACGATCCAGCATTTATTAAAAATTTTCCAACTGGTGTTGGAGAATCTATTAAAGTGCTTTCTATATCTCCTGATGTTTATGGTGAAAGAATTTTACCATATAGTTTTCAAATGTCTTCCTCCACTTATTCTCTTACAGATGATGGTAAAGGAAATGTATATGATAATTTTACAACCCATTCAGGAAATATTTTTTATTCAGAAGGTATTGTAGTACTTACAAATCAAGATTATCAAGGAATATTCCCATTAACACCAATAGCTTATGATGATGTAATTACTATTACAAGAAGTGATTATGGAAATCCTGTTAGTATCTCAATATCTCCATTAACTAATGATGATTTAAATGGAAATATTCTTATAAACCAGTCAATACAGTTGTCTGGTGGTAATATTCAATTCTTTAGTACAGGGTCTAATAATACAGTAACAATGTCATTTAGTGGGCTTGGAGTGGGTATTTATGAAACCTTCTATACATTCCAAGTTACAGGATCATATTGTAATAAATTAACAAGTAATCTAGGAAAAATAAGAGTTAATGTATTAGATCCAAATTGTGAATTTGAATTATCTATAGGAGAACCAAGTTTAATTATATTAGCTTCTCCTTTAGTAAGTGGAAGTGGTGAATTGGTTGTGGAATTTACACAATTATCACCGTAAAAAAGAAAAAAAGAAATGGGATATACTTCGGCTTCATTTGATGTTACAGCTTCAGTGCTCTATGTAGACCAAAATTATAATTATGGTTCACAAGATGTCATTGTATTTGCTAATAACTCAAGTGGATCTGCTTCTTATTTTCCTGTCCCATCAGCAACATATGCTGCTTATGTTCAAGCAGTTGATCCTTTTTTTCAGAGTAATACACTTATTTTATTTACTCCACCTCCAACAAAGACTCCTACACCAACAATAACTGCAACTGTTACTCCAAGTGTTACACCAACAATTACGGCTACTCCTAGTATTACACCTACTATAACAAAAACTCCTTCAGTTACTCCTACATCAACTGTATCTTCAACTATTACCCCTACTGTAACAGTTACTCCATCAGTAACAATAACTCCTACTAAGACAATAACACCGTCTATAACATCAACAGCTACTGTTACTCCTACTATAACTCCAACAGTAACTGTTACTCCTAGTACAACACCAACTATTACACCAACTAGAACTATCACTCCTAGTGAAACAATAACACCTACTGTTACTATAACTCCAAGTGAAACTATTACTCCTACAGTAACTATAACTCCTTCTCAAACAGTAACTCCAAGTGTAACTGTTACTCCAAGTATTACTCCAACTCAAACTATTACACCATCAGTTACTATAACTCCGAGTGAAACTATTACTCCTACAGTTACTCCTACAAGTACTGTAGCAACAACAATAACTCCAACAGTAACTATTACACCATCAGTTACTATAACGCCAACAGTAACAATCACACCGAGTGAAACTGTAACACCTACTATTACACCTACTTCTACAGTAACACCAACTCAAACTATAACTCCAACAGTAACTGTAACACCAAGTGCAACAGTAACTCCTACTATAACTCCAACTCAAACATTAACTCCAACACCAACTATCACTCCAAGTGAAACTATAACACCAACTGTAACTATAACACCTAGTATTACAGAAACACCTAGTATTACTCCTACAAGTACTATAACACCTACTGTTACTGTAACACCATCTATAACACCGACATCTACTATTACCCCAAGTATAACTGTTACTCCTACAATAACTCCAAGTGAAACTGTAACACCAACAGTTACAATAACTCCTAGTATAACTGAAACACCTTCAATTACACCTACTGCAACGATTACACCTACTGCAACTGAAACTCCAACACCTACTGTTACACCATCAGAAACACCAACTATTACTCCTACTACAACTATCACTCCATCAGTAACAATAACTCCGAGTGAAAGTGTTACTCCCACAGTAACACCAACATCAACATTAACCCCTACAGTTACAATAACACCAAGTGAAACAATTACACCTACTGTATCTGTTACACCAAGTGAAACTCCTACAGCAACTGTTACTCCATCAATAACTTCAACACCTTCACTTACACCATCTGAAACACCAACTGTTACTCCTACTGTCACTGTAACACCAAGCCATACAGTAAGTAGAACACCTTCTTTTACACCATCAGCAACTATTGATGCTTCTGTAACTGTAACTCCTACAGTTACTACTACTTTAAGTGTGACCCCTACTGTAACTCCAACCGTAACAATTACTCCGAGTGAAACTATAACACCAACAGTAACTCCAACTTCTACAATTACACCTTCAGTTACAATAACTCCGAGTGAAACTGTAACACCAACAGTTACTATTACACCTACTATTACTGAAACACCAACTATTACTCCTACTTCTACTGTAACACCTACATCAACTATAACACCAAGTGTTACTGTAACTGTAACTCCAAGTACAACTGTTACTCCAACTCAAACAATTACTCCTTCAGTTACAATAACACCAAGTGAAACAATCACTCCTACTGTTACTCCGTCTGTAACAGTAACACCTTCTATAACACCTACAGCTACTGTAACTGTAACACCTAGTGAAACTGTAACACCTAGTGTTACTCCTACTACTACTATTACTCCATCTCAAACAGTAACACCAACAGTTACTATTACTCCAAGTGAGACAATTACTCCTACTGTAACACCAACTGTAACAATTACACCTTCTATAACAGAAACACCTAATATTACTCCTACTGTTACAATTACACCAAGTGAAACTGTAACTCCTACAGTTACAATCACACCTTCAATTACACCAACAACAACAATTACACCTTCACAAACAATAACTCCTACTGTTACAATTACTCCTTCTGAAACAATTACACCTACTGTAACTCCTACAGCTACAGTAACTCCAAGTGTGACTGTTACTCCGAGTGAAACTGTAACACCAACTGTTACTGTAACTCCAAGTGAAACAGTAACACCGTCTGTAACTGTAACTGTTACTCCAAGTGTGACGGTTACTCCAACTCAAACTATTACACCTACTGTAACTATAACACCTTCAGTTACACCAACTTTTACTGTAACACCTAGTGTAACAATTACTCCTTCGGAAACTGTAACTCCTAGTGTAACTGTTACTCCAAGTATTACTCCAACTTCTACTATTACTCCAAGTGTGACTGTTACCCCATCTGTTACTATTACACCTTCTATAACAGAAACCCCTTCAATAACACCTAGTGTTACTATTACACCTACAGTGACTGTTACTCCTAGTGAAACAGTAACTCCTACTGTAACTGTAACTGTAACACCTAGTGAAACACCAACATCAACAGTTACTCCATCTATTACTCCAACTATAACACCCACTCCTAGTGTAACAGCAACACCTGTTGTATCTACAACTCCAACCATTACTGTTACTCCTAGTGTAACTGTAACCCCTACTGTTACAATAACTCCTAGTATAACTGAGACTCCAAGTATAACTCCTACTTTAACAGTTACACCTACAGCATCTGTAACACCAACAGTAACAGTAACACCTTCTATAACCCCAACTATTACTGTAACTCCCTCTCAAACTATTACTCCAAGTGTAACTGTAACACCTAGTGAAACACCAACACCAACTATTACACCTACATCTAGTATAACTCCAACTGTTACTATAACACCAAGTGTTACACCAACTAGTACTATTACTCCATCTGTAACTGTAACTCCAAGTATGACGGTTACTCCAACTGTAACTGTAACCCCAAGTATAACACCAACTAGTACAGTTACACCTAGTGTGACTGTTACTCCAAGTATTACCCCTACAGTTACTATAACCCCAACATCATCAATTACTCCTACTGTTACAGTAACTCCATCAATTACTCCGACTTCTACTATTACACCTAGTATTACTATAACACCTTCTATTACACCATCAGTTACAATAACTGTAACACCGAGCATTACTCCTACAAGCACAATTACACCATCAGTTACAATTACTCCTAGTATAACACCAACTGTAACAGTAACTGCTACTCCTAGTATTACTCCTACAAGTACAGTAACGCCATCTGTTACTATAACACCTAGTATAACTCCAACTACTACAATTACACCTTCACAAACTGTAACACCTACTGTTACTATAACACCTAGTGTAACTGTAACTCCATCAATTACACCTACAAGAACAATTACACCTTCTAGTACTGTAACTCCATCTGTAACTGTTACTCCAAGTGTAACTGTAACACCTTCAATTACACCAACAGCTACAATCACACCTTCTCAAACTGTAACACCAAGTGTAACTGTAACACCTTCTATCACTCCAACACCTACAATTACTGCTACTCCTAGTATTACACCAACTAGAACAATAACTCCATCAATAACATCTACTCCAAGTGTAACAGCAACACCAAGTGTAACTGCTACTCCTAGTATAACACCAACAAGAACTATTACTCCAAGTATAACAGCAACACCTTCAATTACATCTACACCTAGTGTTACTGTTACTTTGTCTGTAACACCTACTAGAACAATAACTCCTAGTATTACTGTTACTCCTTCAATTACACCTACAGCAACTGTAAGTAGAACTCCTAGTATTACACCTACATCTAGTATAACACCTTCTAGAACAATTACTCCTAGTATAACACCAACACCTACAATTACTGCTACTCCTAGTATTACACCTACTAGAACAATAACGCCAACACCTACAATAACAATGACTCCAACACCTACTGTTTCACCTTGTAACTGTACAGAATATAAATTATCATACAGTGCTACAAGTTGTGCAGATGTTTGCCAAACTGAAAGTACATCAGGTTATCGTACTTGTGGACCAATAGCTGTAGGTAAAGTAATATACACTGGAGTTAACTGTACTGCTCCAGTAGCACCTAATGGATATTATAGAGTAGAATTTGATAACACATGTTATACTGTATCTGGTGGAGCTGGGGTAATTACAACATCTTCAATATGTGCTAGTATTACTCCAACACCAACTATAACTCAAACAGTTACACCATCAATTACTCCAACACCAACTAGAACACAAACACCAAGTGTAACACCTACACCTACATTTACACCAACACCAACTATTACTCCTACACCAGTTTATCAAGTTATTTGGCAAACTACAAATACAGATTCTACTAATGGAGATATGATTGTTTATAGAAATTCTAATGTTGAAGTATTTCAAACAACAGATAATAGTGGAACATTTAGTGTATCTGTTGGTGATACTATAGAATTAGCTGCTAATGCTAGTGGGACACAAGTAGCAGCAAGTGTTAGTGGTACTGGTGGTTGTAGTAATAATATGTGTGACCTCTCTTTAGCAACTGCTTATTGTAGTATTACTATTGTGTCAGGTACTTATGATTATTATGTGTATTTAAGTATAGCTCCATGTTAAAATATATTTATGTGGAGATATCAATATTTTTCATTACATTGATATAAAAACAATATGCCTACTTACGTAATATATTATGATCAAGGAAATTCACCAGGACCATTTAATGTCTATCTTTCAGGTAGCAGTGGACAAACATTATATGCCTCTAACGTAACTATACTTGAATTGCAAGCTGGGTATCTTGTGAATGTTCCTCTTGGAGTTCCATCATCATCTATTGTAGTTACTAATGAGGCGTTTGGTTGTTCAAATGAAGAAATATTACCATTTCCTTCTCCAACAACTACAATAACACCAACTCCTACAGTTACACCATCTATAACACCTACAAGAACAATAACACCAAGTATTACTCCATCTATAACTCCTTCTAGAACAATTACACCTACAATTACACCAACTAGAACAATTACACCCACAGCAACACCAACTATTACTCCTTCATTTTCAACAGGTGCTTCTTCAACACCAACACCCACACCAACAATTACTAGAACACCATCTATAACACCTACACCTTCTCCTTCAGTATTTCCTTTATATCAATATAGTAATTGTGGATGGGGAAACACACCAGGAGCTGCTTGTGGTGATGCATTTTATAATCTTTGGTCAATTTGTCCTCCAGGAGGTTTTGGAGCTGGGTGTCCTCTTTATACAGATGCACTTGGTACTATTCCTTTAAGTAATTATAGTAATTTTCCTTACTATGTTTTTATAAATGGTGCTTTGTGGGAATATAGTGTTTATCTTAATACTATTTTTGCATATTCCTCTCAACAATGTTAAAACTTTAAATTATGCCTTCAGTTGCTTTAGCCCCAAGTTTTAATCTATCATTTCAAAATGAAATGGTTATATATGAGCAAAACGTAATTTGTCATGTAAAGGATAATGAATTTAATTTATCTTACAACCCAACATTACTACAGGATAATTTATTTAGTGGAAGTGGATTTTTTAGTCAATCATTAACTTCTCCTATTCCTGAAGTAAAATATTTTGTTACTGCATCCTATTTTGAACCTTATGTTACAACAGTTGGTTTATATAATGAACAAAACGATTTATTGGCTGTAGCTAAATTGGCACAACCAATTCCTCTATCACAAAATACTGATATGACTTTTGTGGTTAAATATGATAAATAATATGTTATGAAATGGAGTTATTGGGATGTATTAAATCCCGAAGATTACTTAGGTTTTGTTTATAAAATTACAAACCTAACAGACGGAAAATTTTACATTGGTAAAAAATATTTTTGGTTTAATAAAAAGAAAAAATTAACCAAAAAACAACTAGCAGAACAAACAGGACCAGGACGTAAATCTACTACTGAAATAGTTAGAGTAGAAAGTGATTGGAAAACATATTGGGGTTCTTCTAAAGAATTACTTGAGGCTGTTAGAGTATTAGGTGAGGATCATTTTGAATGTATGATACTTAAACCATGTAAAACTAAAAAACAACTTACATACTACGAAATGCACTACCAGTGCAAATTTGAATGTCTTGTTTCACCTAGTCTTTCTTATAACGATAATATCTTAGGAAAGTTTTTCAAGAAAGATTTGGTAGACTAAAGAATTTCCCGTAACTTTAACCTACAGGGGTTTTGAAATAAATGTTATGAATGAAGAGGGAATAAGGGAGAAAATGTTAATGGTGTTGTTAGAATCGGTACTTGGTAAAGGCCGTTCAACAGCAAGAAATAATGCGGCATTTAGGTGCCCATTTTGCCATCATACTAAGTTTAAATTAGAAATTCAACTTCACACAAACGAAAAAAAGGAAAATCCTTGGCATTGTTGGGTTTGTGAGGAAAAGGGTAAATCTATTTCTTCATTATTTAAAAAAATTAAGGCACCTTCACATCGTATAGCCGAATTAAATTCCCTAATTAAACCGGGAAAAAAGCAAGAACAACAATCCCACACAATTTCTCTTCCTAAAGAATTTATTCCCCTCTCTAACACACCCAGCCTAGATAAAATTTTACAAATTGAAGCACGTCATGCCATTAAATTTCTTAAGCAACGTGGTATTACTGAAAACGATATAATTAAATATAACATTGGGTTTTGTGCTGAAGGTAATTTTTCAAAACGCATTGTCATACCATCATATGATGAAAATGGCATTTTAAACTTTTATTCCACACGCACCTATCTTTCAGACGATCCACAAAAATATAAAAACCCCGCAGTAGATAGAAACATTATTGGTTGGGAATATTACATTAATTGGAATACACCTATTATTCTTGTTGAAGGTATATTTGATGCTTTAACAATTAAACGCAACGTTATTCCGTTATTTGGAAAAAACATTTCAGAACAACTAATGAAAAAAATAGTTGGTTCCCAAGTACAAAAGGTGTATATTGCACTTGACAATGATGCTTTAAAAGAAGCAATTAAGCATTGTGAAAAATTACTTTCATACGGTAAAGAAGTTTATTTAGTAGAACTAGGTGGAAAAGATGCAAACGAAATCGGCTTCGAACGTTTCCTTGAGAACATCGAAGCCACTCCGCCCCTAACTTTTTCTACTCTTATAAGTAAAAAATTAGAATTAATATGATAGATAAAAATGTAAACATTATTAAGGATCCAAAAATTAAACGTATTGTAGAATACAGTGCGGATAATAAACAAATTAATGTTTTGGATCAACGATTCTATAGACGCAACGAAGAGTATTATCCTTCTGTTTCCTCTATTTTAAATTATTTTCCTAAAAACCAATTTTTTCATTCTTGGCTTAAAGATGTAGGACATAATAGTGATATTATTGCCTCTAGAGCTGCTGCTGAAGGTACTCAAGTACACAACGCAGTAGAAGCATTTTTAAATGGAGAGGAAATTAAATGGATTGATGAATTTGGAAGTGCTATTTATTCACTTGATGTTTGGAAAATGATTCTTAAATTCTCTGAATTTTGGAATACACATAAACCTGAGCTTATAGCTACTGAATACCACTTATTTTCAGACAACCATAAGTACGCTGGTACAGCCGACTTAATTGTTAAATTAAAAGGTAAAGTGTGGTTACTGGATGTTAAAACATCAAATTCACTCCATACATCATACGATTTACAGTTAGCTTCCTATGCTAAAGCATGGAATGAAACACATGACACACCAATTGAGGAAACAGGTATTTTATGGTTGAAAGCATCTACTAGGGGTGAAGGTAAAGGTGATGCAATTCAAGGTAAGGGATGGCAATTAAAAACAATAGGTGATATTAATCGTAATTTTGAAATGTTTCTTAAAATATACGACATATACAAACTAGAGAACCCTGACTCTAAACCCATGACTGAGCTGCTACCTATCTCAGTAAAGCTATCTTGATATATTTATCCATGAAACTAAAACTTTCAAAATACTGTTACAGATATATTACAATATAAGTATATATAACGCGCTAGCGGAGACATTATGTCTCTGCTTTTTTATTTTTTAACCAAAACAAATCACATGAAAAAACAAGTAAAATTCGTTGTAACCGCATTATCATTAATGCTAGTGTCGTTTACAACAAAAGCACAGTTTAAAAAAGCAGAAAAATTTGCTGAAGGAACAGTGTCTTACTTAAAAGCAACTGGTACTGATGGACAGTACCTTCTCAATCCAGCCGTTGGATATTTTTTAACTGATAAATTTGCCGTAGGTATTTCTGGTGAATTTAGTAAAAACCCAACCACCAAAGTAAATGGTGTTGGTGCTTTTGGAAGATGTTACGTATTAAGTGTTGGAAGTAAATTTCACGTTTACTCTCAATTAAGTTTGTCAAGCACTACTACTAAAGCTGGCAATAACGAAACGTCAGTTAAAAACGCAAACGTAGGCCTTGGCGCTAACTACTTTGTATCTAAAAACTTAGCCCTTAGTACATCATTGGCTAGTTTGATTGACTACACAGATGTTGGTTCTACATCTACATTTTCAATTGGATTTACAGGTGTTAATAATCAATTAAACGCACCTAAATTTGGAATTTTATATCGATTCTAAAAATATCGATTATTTTAATTTAAGACCTGGGTTATCCCAGGTCTTTTTTTTATATTTATATGTAGTATATACTATATTTACTATGGCAGGATTATCAAAAGGAATGACATTATTGAACATTGCAAATAAACATGGTGTTGACATTGACATTCTTAAAAAAGAATGGAAAAAAGGCGTTAAAGTTGAAATGGAACACACAAAAGATCCAAAAGTTGCTGGACGCATTGCCAAAGACCATCTTACAGAAGACCCAAAATACTATACAAAACTTTCTAAATTAAATTTAGAAGAAAATATAAATAAAGATTTAGTTAGTGAGTTCATGAAACACGTAATGGATGAACTTCACTTAGATAAATTACCTAAAATTACATTATCTGATGATTCTCAAGAAGCTATTGATTTACGCTCTTGGGGTGGGTATAGACCAAGTGATAAGTCAATTCATATAGTAATAGCTAAAAGACATCCTGCTGATGTATTTAGAACTTTGGCTCATGAATTAGTTCACTATAAACAAGATTTAGACGGTCGTTTAACTCCTACATCTGGTGAAACAGGTAGTGATGATGAAAATGAAGCAAATTCTAGAGCAGCTGTTATTATGCGTAACTTTGCTCAAGCAAAACCTAATTTATTTGAGCATTTAATCAAAGAAGGTGAGTATGGAGATTTTTTATTTGGAGATAAAGACTCAGGTGTTAAAATAGGATGGTATAAAGATGAAGTAGAAGTAGA
>Ga0181344_1000586_pt1 | contig 14291 bp, 33 predicted proteins | sample Su13VDMLBDD_FD_130098 | JGI IMG/M metagenome (GOLD analysis project Ga0181344, IMG submission 130098) | Freshwater viral communities from Lake Michigan, USA - Su13.VD.MLB.D.D | ecosystem: Environmental > Aquatic > Freshwater > Lake | place: USA: Michigan | collected 2013-07-15
AAAACCAACATAAAACCAACATAAAACCAACATTAAACCACTAAAACCAACATTATGAACGCAGTAATCGAAGCCTTTTTAGTAGGCAAAAAGAAAAAACAAGGCAACGGCCAAACAGACGGCCGTTCGCTCTACCTATTCGGCAACTTAATCGCTGAACACCGCGAAGACGGAATGCACGTTAGCAACGCCGGTTGGCCAACTCGAACCACTAACAGGTGGTTAAACAGATTGCCTAGCACATCAGTCTATATGAAAAAAGGACAGCCGTATTTGAACGGCGAGCTATGGGACGGCGAGATGACAAAGGTCAACAGCAATCCACAACCGGACGCTCCACATGTCGGTATGTTATTTGACGAAACTCAAGAGTACAGACGTTTGGACGGATGGAGGGGATATGCAAGACCAGTCTATTCAGTACACATTGAGCCTGACACCGGACAATGGGGAGATAGCCCATATCCAAACGCTGAGCGCAACATTAAAACCAAAGTAGCTGAGTTGAAAGCTATGGGCATACCTACCAAGGTCCTTACATTGGAGACGTCAAACGTTTTCTGTGTGAATCATTTCATTATTGTACCACCTAAATTTTATAACGATGCAATTACAAGACTTGAACTTCGAAACGTGGGATGAGTTATTCGACTACATCTTAGAGAGTAAAATTAACGGCCAAAAGAAGCAGTCGTTAGAATTATTTAACGCGCTCCCAAATCGGGAGCATAGACAAATGTTCATTGACCATGTCAGTGAGGCGTATCATTACGAGGCGATGCATAACGGCCAACAGAACGAGTTAGCAGAAACACTAAAATTTTATTATGAAAATAGGCTGGTTTAGTTGCGGAGTAACGTCCGCTGTTGCGTGCAAGTTAGCGCTTGACAAGTATGGAAAGGATAACGTTGTATTGTATTACATGGTAATTGATTCCGCTCATTCAGACAATGAGAGATTTATTGTTGATTGTGAGAGGTGGTACGGCGTAGATATAAAACGTGTCCGGAGCCCGAAGTTTGTTGATCAATTTGACGTGATTGAAAAGACCAAGTATATAAACGGTCCAACAGGAGCTCGTTGCACGCTTGAGTTAAAAAAGAACGTAAGATACCGCATTGAAAAAGAGATTGACTATGACGGCCAAGTATTCGGATTTGAGTTTTCAAACAAGGAAGTCAACAGAGCTATACGTTTTGCGCAACAATATCCTCAAGCAAAACCAGTATATCCTTTAATTGACAGAAAGATGACAAAGCAACAATGTGCTGAGTTATTACTTCGCAATGGCATAGACCTACCAAAAATGTATGAGCTAGGATTTCACAACAACAATTGCATCGGCTGTGTCAAGGGTGGCATGGGATATTGGAACCACGTCCGGAAGCATTTCCCTGAGCAGTTTGAACGAATGTCTGAGCTAGAGCAAAAGGTTGGCAATAGTTGTATCAAGAATAAATTCTTAAAGGATTTAGACCCGACAAAGGGAAGACACGAGCCACCTATTCTACCTGACTGCGGTACATTCTGCGAGATTGAATTTGCTGATATAATAGACAGTAACACTGAGCGAATTATGAGCGGTAAAGCAACAATGCAACAATTAAAATTATTTGACATATGAAGGTAGAAATAGTAGAGAGCTGGTCATCAGCTAAGACAATCGGACTAGCGGTTAGTTATTCGATTGAGGATAAGGAGATACTTATTCATTTTTTGTTTCACGGCATATTCATAAAGCTATGAGGTTTTATGCAAAGTACACATTGTTCGGGTATAAGTTTCGGCAAGGTGAGATGAAACGAAACAAGGACTTAATCAGGCGTTATCATCATAGGGCAGTTGTCAATGAAGACGGTAACATTATTATTCAAATCGGTAAATTTAAAATTGTATTAACATGAGAGCACAAACGAAAGAAAAGTACATGACAGTATTGAGATACATGCATGAACAAAACAAACCATTTTCCCTTTTAGAAATCAAGCAGAAAGCAGGTGCGCATAGCACGATGCTATCGTCATGCGTAAGGCTTGGATTGATAGAGCGTAAGAAAGGCAAGTACAGTTGGGTAGGCGACGTGCCAACAAAGACAACTGCCAACCGGGTGCATGCGAATCTACGCAAGACGTATGAAAAGCCAGTTGTCCAACCGATCAAACGATCACCGCGACGCAGAGTTCGCACGGCAAGTATTTTATGGGGTCTAATTAAATTCAACTACTAATGTATCACATCTGCTACCTCCTCACAAATGGTGATTGTGATGGGATAAAATGCTCAGGCATTAACATCGAAGCGTCAAGCTATCAGGACGCAATTAAAAAATTCCAGAAGGAATGTTCTAATCAGATAGTTTATATTTGTAAGCAAGAAATAATACACCAATGTTAACTGCTTACGACATAAAGTTTGACAACGGCAAACACACGCGAGTGATGGCTCCCAACAAGAGCATTGCCGTTGTATACTTTATGTTATTCTTCGACATGGACATAGAGTCCATTGAAGAATGTAGAGTTCAAATCATTATCGAACAATTTAATCTTAACTAACATGTATATCTTAATCCCAATTGTGTCGGCGATACTAATGTATCAGTCGGCAAAAATCAGCAATTACATCATTCGATCAATCGCAGGTTACACATCATTCGCCGGAATGATTATCGGCATCATGCTCGCGTTTGCACAGATTGTATCAGCCCAATGGGTTCCAATCAAGGGCTTTCAAGAAGATAGCCCAGGCAACTTCAGTTACTATTCAATGGACAAGCAGAACGCCATTGACATGTGCAAGGAAGCTTTGCGAATTAACAACGTCAACCTATCTACAATTGGCGTAGATAAGAAACACGACCCGATGATCAACAATCACTTAATGAAACCTGATCAACCTGAGATGGTGTACATGGTTTATGTTGCAAAGTCAACTAGTGGGTATGTCGTTCGCTTAGTATTCAGAGAGAATCAATACTTTGAGATTGAAGAGGACTATATGACAATTGTGTATGAAGGCGTGGAATGATTTAATATCTGACAAGTATGTCACCATGTACACGACTGAGAAGTCAATGTATTACATCGACAAGGGCATTCGTATCGAGCGCTTCAACGATGGCGGTGACATAATTGTTCAGAATACCATGACAAACTCAGAGAAGTTTGTTAAGGTTACACCTCAGCAGTATGAGGTGTTCGAGACACTGGGGTGGTACCCTGGTATACTGAGAGTCAACATCGATATCATCGACAGTAAGTTAATAAAGGTCAACTACTTAATGAAGCTGGCGCTAAACAATGAACAGCCAACTGAAAAAATATATGCTGACCGTGAAAAATTATTGTTGAAATATTTTGAATATAAGAAACGTTTTAATAAATTTGTAGACTTATGAAAACAGCAGTAGAATGGTTAGCGGAACAGTTATGTTACATAACAGATAGTGGTAAATATATTGTAGATAATACTGATGATGTTACTGATATAATAAATAAAGCAATTGAAATGGAGAAGGAACAAATAATTGAAGCTTTCGCTAAAGGTTCTGACGAGGAATCAGACTATCACGGTTTTCAATTTATTACAGAAGACAAGGCAATACAATACTACAACGAAACATTTAAAACAAATAAATAATGCACTGGAGAAATCTAATGAAAGACAACAAATACCTTGGGGCATGGGACCTAGAGGTAGCCGGTAAGTACGAGCCGAAGGTCGTAACGATTGAGCGCATCTATCAAGACACTATGGTCGGAGAGATGGGTAAGGAGGACAAGGTGTTCGCCAAGCTTAAGGAGTTTCCAAAGGCTATGGTATGCAACCGAACAAACTTCAAACGTTTAGAGACATTCTTCGGGTCATTCAACCCAGACGACTATGTCGGTAAGCAAATCGTTTTGACGACTGAGAAGGTTAAGAGTCCACAAGGTTTGGTTGACGCGTTGCGATTCAGCACACGACCAATCCCTCAGAAGACCAAGGCTAAGCTGACTAAGTTAGATGCCGCGGTTGACTCTATTAAGAATGGTCGATCAACATATGAGAAGATTGCTGAGGCGTATGATTTGACTGACGATCAGGTTAAAGCTTTGAAGGATGCTTCGAATTAGGTCATCTAAATGTAGCGCTCTCTTTTCAGGACCGATTGGAGGGCTTACGCCTAAGCAGAAGGAAACACTAGCTGACTACCTATCAAAGATACAGTTAACAGTTAAGCAAGCAGAGGAGAGAGATAGACTACAGCAAAAGGAGAAGGATGTCAATGAGCTACCTGATGGTGCTAAGACATTGATCCAGGAGATAATCGATGAGAAGCTGTACGAGTATCGTGTTGAGTTAGATAAGCGTGAGCTTGAGAAAGGTTGGTCTGTTGAGCAAGAGTCAATTGATCGGTACAACCGACTGTTCTTTACTGACTACAAGAAGTTAGAGGATGGTGACAAGTATGCATCACTTGAGTACGGCATATCAAAGGGTCATCCTGACGTTGCTGACGATCGCGATTTGTTGGTATTAGACGTGAAAAGTTCTTGGAATAAGAAGACATTCCCGAAGACTATCGAGAAAGCTACCAAGAAAGTTAAGGAATCAGGGTATGATTGGCAGGTTAAACACTACCTATACATGCTACGCAAGATGACCGGCAAGGACTGGCGAAATGGTGTGGTAGCATTTGTATTGTGTTCAACACCTGAGGAGTTAGTACCTGAGTGGGAGGGTGATCAGTTACACTATGTGGACCACCTACCTGACAACATGTTGGTGACTAGAGTTGAATTTACGTTGACTGATGAGGAGATTGAGTTCATGGAGGCTAGGCTTGAGTCAGCTGAGAAGTATGCTAATGAGTATATTAAGTACCTGAAAAACAAGAACTTATGAAAGTAAAACTTAAATCAATTGACGGATATGTGGGCCTAAGTCATTTGGTAGGTAAGACATTCGATGCTGTCAAGGTAAACGGATACTATAGTGGGTACTATGTTGAGGTTCCTATATCAAGTACAAAGACCACATCATTATACTTCCTACATTGGGAGGTCGAGGAGGTTGACGAATATGTTGAGGAACTTAGAAACGTTCAATCATTGATGATGACTGTACCTGTGGTAGTAATTATATTATTTATAATCTTTTTAATTTGTAATCTAATAATTAATCTATATGTTTAAATTCAAAGGGATCGTCCACAAAGTAGGGGCGACAAATCAAGTGTCTGACAAGTTCAGAAAGCGTGACGTAGTGTTAACTGATGGAGCATCTGAGTATCCTCAGTACATACCATTCACATTTGTTCAAGACAAGTGTTCATTAGCTGACGGCTTGATTGAGGGGCAAGAGGTTGAGTTTTCATTCAGTCTTAAGGGACGTGAGTGGACAAGCCCACAAGGTGAGGTTAAGTTCTTCGCAACAATCGAGGCATTCAATGTAGCTGGAGCTCCTGCTCCTGTAGCATCTGCGCCTGCTGAGGACGAGGACCTACCCTTCTAATAATAAGGGGGAGCAATCCCCCTATTATTCTTATCTTTGTTAAAAAGTTATAACTATGGCACCAAACAAATTTATCGGGATGTTATTCCAATCGCGCGACATGATGCATATTGCGCATTTACAAACTACATCATTCGCTGAGCACAAGGCATTGAACGCTTATTATGATGGGATTCTTGACTTGACTGACTCATTTACTGAGAAGTATTTCGGTCGCAACAAACGAGTTGAGTTTACAATCCCTGAGTCTAAGAACATGGACGCTGTTGCTCACATGAAAGAGATGCAGAAACTTATTGAGGGTGAGCGTGCTAACTACAGCTCTGACCTCCAAAACATTATGGATGAGATGCTCGGTCTAGTACACGAGACATTATATCTTTTGACTTTAGTTTAGGTTTCAGTTAGGATTCTGAGGTTAGCCCTCCATGTGGGGAAAAATTCTAGGTAGGTGTGCATGGACGGCCTATCTTTTTTAAATCAAATCAAATGTGGACATCAACAAGTACAAGCGACTTGCCTAAAAAAGACTCTATCGTTGAGTCGGTCGTTAATAAATTCCAGTCTCGTTCTGAGGTTGGTATAAAAAAATATGGCGTTACATTAGACCGGGAAGATCTATCAACAATTGAGTGGATTGATCATCTTCAATGCGAGTTAATGGATGCTATTCTATATGCAGAAAAAATCAAACAGTTGATTGTGAAGAGCTAGCACCCCAAAAGCCTCTCAACGATGTGTACTATGGGAGTACGATAGACAGGACAGCTGACTGATTCTATCTAGCTGTGTAAGGCAAGATGTCATTCGCTTACACAAGACCACCAAGCTAAAGTCGGGTGGTTTTTTTGTCGCCAACAAAAGACAGTAAATCAAAATATTGGCAAATGTTTGATAACTAAACAACAAGAACAATGAAAACAGCAGTAGAATACTTATTGCATATGTATGCGCTTCAAGGTGTTATATATCAATATGACATTGATAAAGCCATTGAAATGGAAAAAGAGCAGATGGTACAATCTTATGCCAATGGGCAGGCAGATTCACTATCATTGGTTAAAAATATAAAAGATATTCCACCCGATTTTAACCAAATAATATCAGATAATTTTAATGATTTAATATGAAACAAGAACAATGAAAGAGAAAACACTTGCAATAATCACACTACTTTTAGTGTTAGGAATGCTCACATTAGTAGGCACATACCTTGTGTCATTTATTTGGAAGGGCGTATTTTAGTAAAAATAGTCAGGTGGCGGAATGGTAGACGCTACATCTTATGTATCATGTGAGTAGAGGAGACATAAATGCTTTCACATAAGGTATATCTCGTACAGGTTCGAATCCTGTCCTGACTACAGTCGACTCGCGATAGGGAGAGTACTTTCAAAAATCCCATTGACAGCTCGGAAAGACGAGCAACATAATCCCATGGTGTAATTGGTAACATGGTCCTAATTTAATATGGTGTATGCCAGGGCGAGTGTCTGTTCGAATCAGACTGGGATTACTAATAATTAAACAAATGTAATGGAAGAGAAAATCAAACAATTAATCGAAAAAGACGGCTTAGCATCTGAGTCGCAAAAGCAGAAGCATGTACACCAGCGCCATTATCTTTTCTATTTGTTAAAGGAGCGAGTCGGTATGACGCTTGAGTCGATCGGTGAATTATTCAACCGGGACCATGCGACAGTTATCCATGGGATTAAAATGTATAAGACCAGGGAAGAATTGAAAGACCCATATATGAACAGAGACATTGCTGAATATAAAGAATTCCTAAAAGATGATAACTTACTTCAAATCAATTAATGATACCAACACACCATATCATGTAGACGTAAGTGAAGCAATCAAGAGAATAAGAAACGGAAAGTCAAAAGAATTAGTAGAGGCTGTCCGTCAAGAGGTTGACAAGGAAAGCCGAAACGAACGGAAGAAAAAACTTCCAGCCATTTGCTTCTCCGGTACATTCTCACGACGAGCTGACAACGCGATACTTGAGCATAGTGGGTTGATATGTATCGACTTCGATGGGTTCAGGGATGAACAGCATCTAGAGACAATGCGCCAACAGCTCATTGAAGATGACTACAGCTATTGTGTATTCATTTCACCATCAGGTGACGGCCTTAAGGTCCTAGTAAGGATACCAAAGGACTCGATGAACCACAAGAAGTACTTCAACTCACTACAAAAGCATTACAACTGTGAGGAGTTTGACGTGACGAGTAAGAACATTAGTCGTGTATGCTACGAGTCATATGACCCTGAGATATTCGTTAACGAGCTATCATTCGTTTGGTCTGAGATAGAGGCCGAGGATGAGTACAAGCCTCAGGTACGACCGATGATCAAGGTTGACGATACAAATGAGATAACAAGACGTCTGACAATATGGTGGAACAAAAGCTATGGCTTAGTCCCCGGTCAGCGCAACAACAATCTATTTGTATTGGCTGCTGCTCTTAACGAGTTTGGGATTGATCAGACGACAGCTCAGCAGGTATTGATGAACATCGATGCTTCAGGCGAGATGCATAAAGAGATACCAACCATTGTCATGAGTGCGTATAGAGATATCAGCAAGCATGCGACGAAGTTCTATGAGGACGTTGACAAGACCAATAACATCAAGCGAGACCTGAAGATGGGCATACCGAAAGAAGAGGTAGCTCAGATACATGGTGTTGAGGAGGTGTATGAGGATGAGGAAGACGACTTGTTTTGGACCAAGTCTAGTAAAGGTAAGGTTGAGCTGGTTCCATTCTTATTTAGACAGTATCTAGAGAAGCATGGGTTCTACAAGTACTATCCTCCGGGATCATCATCGTTTGTATTCGTTCGTGTGGTTGACAATACCATCAACGATGTGAATGAGGATATGATTAAAGACTTTGTGCTTGACTACCTACTAACGATTGATGACATGTCGGTATATAACTTCTTTGCATTGAACACTAAGTTCTTCCAGGAGACATTCTTAAACTATGTCCCTAAGATAGATGCGAAGTTTAAAGAGGACGGTGTTGACGAGGCATACCTATACTACAAAAATTGTGCGGTCAAGGTAACGAGAGACGATATCATTAAGATAAACTACAAAGACCTTGGCGGTCATGTGTGGGAGAAACAGAAGATTGACCGTGACTTCCATAAGTCAGAGAATGCTGATTGTGAGTTTAAGAAGTTTGTGACAAATATTTCGGGCGATGGCTCCGAGCACTTACGCTCGATGGAATCAACGCTTGGTTACTTGATGCATTCACATAAACCACCTAGCTATTGTCCGGCAGTTATTTTAAATGATGAGGTGATCAGTGACAACCCTGAGGGTGGTACTGGTAAGGGTATCTTTGTTAAGTCTATCAGCCACATGAAGAAGATGGTGATAATAGATGGTAAGGGGTTCAGCTTCCAAAAGTCTTTCCCATACCAAAGGGTACAGGTAGATACACAGACACTAGTGTTTGATGACGTATCACGGCACTTTGACTTCGAGAGGTTGTTCTCTGTCATTACTGAGGGGATAACGCTTGAGAAGAAGAATAAGGACGAGATACATATACCTTTCGAGCGATCACCAAAGATCGTCATCACTACAAACTATGCAATCAAGGGTGCAGGTAATTCATTCGAGAGACGTAAATGGGATTTAGAGTTCAAGCAGTTCTACTCAAAGTCATATACACCTGAGAGTGAGTTCGGTCACATGTTGTTTAGTGGTTGGGATAAGGATGAGTGGAATAGGTTTGACAACTACATGATTAAGAACATACAGCTTTACTTAAACAAGGGCTTAGTTCGTAGTGAGTTTAAGAACCTTAAGACACGCAAGTTTATCGCTGAGACCTCAGCAGACTTCTGGGAATGGTGCACTGATCGTGACAACATTGATACCAAGGCGAAAGCTAAGACACTTGGTCAGACATTATTTAATACATTTACTGAGCAGTACTCTGACTATGGTCAATACGGAAGGTATAAGTTATCCCATAATAAGTTTTACAAATGGTTAGATGCTTATGGTGAGTATGCATTCAATTGTAAGCCAAGGGTATATAGAGTATCTAATGGTAAGGAGGTTGAATTTATAGTTAAAGAACCAAAACAATCTGAATTAAATTTTTAGTTATGTTAGAAGAAATAATCGAATACTATCCAGATGAAACCTTTTTAAAGGCAGATGGATTTGATGAGGCAGTTATTGGTGTAGAGATACCATCGATGAGATTAATCTATTCAGTTAAAAAAGTTATTGAGACATTGATAACTGAAGACGAGATGTCCCTAGAGGATGCTATGGAGCACTATGAGTTTAACATCAGAGGATCATATATAGGAGAGCTTACTCCAATATGGTGTGATGATATGTATCTTTGGTAATATGGAATTCACTGTAGTAGTAATTAAAAAGCGCCTTGATCTGACAAAAGAGTTGATCAGGTTCTCAAAGGCAGGTAGTCGCCAGTATAAGGAATATACGGCAATGATCAATGACTACCAGGACACGTTGGATTTTTTCAACGGAGTAACTGACAGCATGGACTACGTCCCTGAGTATTCAGTCAGACAGTTAAGGCGTCAACTACTATGGTTGAAACCTGAGACTAATCAAGATACAATCAATGAAATCAATTCTAATCTAGAGAAATTAAATGCTAAGAGACTATCAAGTAGAGATAGCGACTAGGGCAAACAATATTCTTCGTAGCAAAGGCATCGTATACTTAGCAATGGAAGTAAGGACCGGTAAAACACTGACCTCACTTGAAGTTGCTAAGTTATATGGTGCACAAAACGTATTGTTCTTGACGAAGAAGAAGGCCATTAGAAGCATCGAAAAGGACTATTCAGATTTTGGATATTCCTTTGAGCTGACTGTCGTAAATGACGAGTCTATGCACAAAATCGACGGACAATACGACCTGATCATCCATGACGAGCACCATAGGTTCGGGGCATTCCCTAAGCCTGGACTAGCTACCAAGTTGTATAAGAAGATGTTCGGTAATAAGCCGATGATATTCTTGTCAGGTACGCCAACCCCTGAGTCATTCAGTCAGATGTACCATCAGTTCTGGGTAAGCGATCGATCTCCATTCAAGGGCTATGCTAACTTCTACCGGTGGGCAGATGACTATGTCAAGAAGTTCCAACGGACGATCAATGGCTTTGCAGTGAACGACTACTCAAGTGGTATTGAGCTGAAGATTATGTCAGCTGTTGCACCATATATGATCACCTTCACGCAGAATCAGGCTGGGTTCAGCACTGAGATTGAGGAGGAGGTTTTGTATGTCGACATGACTGAGAAGACAAAGATGATTGTGAAGAAGTTAGAGCGCGACTTGGTCGTTGAGGGGAAGGAAGAAGTTATTTTGGCTGACACTCCGGTTAAACTTATGCAAAAAATGCATCAGTTGTGGAGTGGCACTGTGAAGTTCGAGAGCGGCAACAGCATGACGATTGATACCACAAAGGCTGAGTTCATTAAAAGTAGGTGGCACGACAAAAAAATAGGCGTGTTCTACAAGTTCAAAGAAGAACTGAGCGCATTGAGTCAAGTCTTTGGTGATAAGCTGACAACTGATCTAGAGAAGTTTGACAATGAGGACTATCAGGTGATAGCTTTGCAGATCGTCTCAGGACGTGAGGGTATATCCTTAAAAAACGCTGACTATGTGGTATTCTTTAACATTGACTTCTCAGCCACATCGTACTGGCAAGCGCGTGACCGGATGACTACCATGGAGCGGAAGTTCAATAAGGTCTACTGGGTATTTAGTAACGGCGGCATTGAGGACAAAATCTACAAAGCTGTCAAGAGCAAGAAAAGTTATACGTTAAACATTTTTAAGAAAGATTATGAAGCCAACAAGTGAAGAAGTAATTAATGAATTGTGTAAAATATTAGATAGAACACCTAAAAAAATAAATGGATTTATGACAGCAAAAGAAAAAGCAAAAGAATTATTTGATAAGTTTATAGTAAAAGTTCTTGACAGAGATGGTACATCTGCAATGAATGGATTTGAAGCTAAACAATGTGCATTAATTGCAGTTGATGAGGTAATCGATTGCTGTAAACAGTACGATGAATTAAATGAGACATATGTAACTCAGATTGATTATTGGATGGAAGTTAAACGAGAAATAGAAAAGCTATGACAGTAGAACAAGTTAGACAAGGAGAACATCTTATCCAATGTATAATTAAATATGAGGAAAGAATAGAGCAGCTTGAAAAAATAGTTAAAGGAATGGATGAAATTCATTTCGACTATGAATGGATTACAATTCGTAATATACCATGTTATATTGATTATAAAGTTGCTTTAGATCTATTAAAGGGTCAGCTTGATAGAGAGCTTAAACAATTAGAAGAAACACGAAGAGAACTATTTGAGCTATGAAACAATGCTTTGAATGTAGGAGAATGCTATCATTAGATAACTTTACTGAAAACAAAAGACATTACACATTGAAGACAGACCTTGGAAAAAACAGGGTCTGTAAGATATGTACGTTTGATCGATCGGTCAAGAGCAAGAGCCTTATACAATACAACTTTGATGAAAACAAATTTGATAACATTAAGTTCGATGACATCGGTCAGGTGGCAGAGTACTTTACTAAAAACAATATGATATGAAAACAGTACTTGAAGAATTAATAGAAGAAATGGATTGGCATTGCCATGCTGCCAAAAAAGAATATCTAGAGAATAAAAGTAGATTAAGTTATACTGCATTTAGAACGTATGATTTTTGTTTAAAAATGGCTACTGCATTATTAGAAAAAGAGAAAAAGCAGATTATATTGGCTCATGGAATAAAAGATACAGGAGTAAACAATATGAAATGTGTTACAGGAGAACAATACTACAAAGAAACCTTTAAACAACAAAAGAAATGAAAGAAAATTCAATAGAGTGGCTATACCTACAGCTGTGGGAGATGCCAAAGGATAAGTTAGCTTGGTATGCATTGAAGCAAGAAGCCAAGAGAAAATACGAGGATGAGATGTTTGATTCTATTAAATTTGGAGGCGCATTAGTAAGAGCCGCAGAAGATGTTACAATGGAAAGGCTAACAAAAGAGTTTGAAATACTTAGAGAAAAATATCAAGATGAGACAGATAGTTTATAACGCAATCAAATGCCTTGAATGTGGCGAAACGATTGTAAGCCGTAGCCGGCATGACTATGTTACCTGTGGTTGCCCTAATGATGCCATGGTTGATGGGGGTAATGACTACGAGAGATATGGTGCCATGGATATGGATAAGATTGAAGTCAAGTACATATACGCAGATGATGACTTCGAGATTGTACGGAAGTATTTAACAGGACGTGGCGTGGATGACAAACAAGTTGCGATATGCGATATGGATGATAACCATTTGGAAGTTATTTTAGACTGCATTGGTGGTCCTGAATGGTGCCTTGATCTGATTAGTAAAGAAATTAAATATAGAGAAGATGAAAGTAACAATTGAGTTTGACGGAAACGAAGAAAGAGAAGAACTTCGTGAGGCTTTAGATGGCTACAAATGGAAGGGCGCTGTGTGGCATCTAGACCAGGAACTTAGAAAGATAACTAAGTATGGGCATATTGACCAAAGAGAAGCCACCTCAGAAGAAACAGCATTAGCTGAAATTCTTAGACTAGAATTAAGAAATATATTACAGGATTATAACTTAAATTTAGACTAATGAAAGTAACGATTGAACTAGACGATAGAGTCTACACATCAGAAGATCCAGAAGCAGAATACTTCTGGGAGTTAGCAGAGTTATTTGTGTCAGCCGCTCGTGCAGCCGGGTACACAGATGAAACAATTAAAAAACATGTATGCGACCTGGAGACACTGTAATATGTATCGATGACGCGATAAAGGCCGATAAGATTGAGTTCGTGTCGGCCGCTTATCCTAACTGGATAAAGAAGGGAAACAAGTATACCATAAGGGCTATACTCGACAACGACGATATAGTTCCTGGATTGTTACTAGAGGAAGTTAGAAACCCTGAAATATTCATCCATTTAATAAATAAAATACAAGAGCCTGCCTTTGGTATGTTTAGATTTGCTAAATTTGCTCATGACCGAGCAACAAATACAGTCGAAGCTTATCAAGAGATTGGAGTCTGATGGCTACTATGTTATCAAGTTGTCGGTCACAAATAAGACAGGAATCCCGGACCTTATAGCAATACCAAAGAACTCAGACGTAGAATTTATAGAAGTTAAACGGCCAGGGCAAAAGCCACGGCCATTACAAGTATATAGGATAAATGAAATTAAAAGGCACGGCGTCTCCGCAAGAGTCTACAATGGTGAGGAATTCCTTGACTATTGAGAAGAACAGAACATTGATCAGACAACTAACAGTTGAAGGAAGGTCAGTAGATTACATAGCAAAACAAATAGGCGTAGGCACACATGCACTAAGTAGAAAGTATCTAAGCTCACTAACAGCTAACGTAGAGCTACATAGAGTAGAGATGGGACATAAGGATGAGCCTTACTACCTGACAGAAGAAGAAATGTTAAATGAAGTTAAATATGATTATAATACTTTAAGTGATGAAGAAAAACAAGTCTATAACGAACGACAAGAAGCTGGCATCCTTGGTAGGGATTTTACCAGTGATGATGGATTTTATGGAGGACCTTCAAACTATCTATCCTGTGGTCTATAGCCGTGAGGTTAAGAAGGCTGGAAATGATTTCATTAAAGCTGTCGAAAAGAATAGCGACATGATCTACAAGAAAATGAA
>Ga0181344_1000587_pt1 | contig 14289 bp, 11 predicted proteins | sample Su13VDMLBDD_FD_130098 | JGI IMG/M metagenome (GOLD analysis project Ga0181344, IMG submission 130098) | Freshwater viral communities from Lake Michigan, USA - Su13.VD.MLB.D.D | ecosystem: Environmental > Aquatic > Freshwater > Lake | place: USA: Michigan | collected 2013-07-15
ATAAGGCGCCGCTTGAGTCAAGGGATGCCTTTGTTCCGCAAGAAGAAAAAGAAGCTTACGAATCTTATAAGCAATATAAACAAACCGCGACTAGCGAGCAAGAGGAGCAACAAAAGCGGTCTAGGTATTTCGCCGATAAGACGAATGAATTATTTTCTGATAAGTTTGAAGGTTTCAAATTTAATATTGACGAAGATAAGGCAGTAACGTTCAAGCCGGCAGATGCAAAGACACTTCTTAACGAGCAGTCTTCATTAAGCAACTTTGTAAATAAGTTCTTAAACGAAGAGGGCTACCTAAAGGATGCTGAGGTGTTCCATCGAGCAATAGCGATTGCTTCGAATCCCGAAAAGTTTGCCAAGTTCTTCTATGAGAAGGGTATGACAGAAGCTGTTGAGACAGTTTCTAAAGAGTCTAAAAACATTAATATGACTCGTCAAGCCACTCAAGTGACTAACAAATCTGACGGAACGTTCCAAGTAAGAGCTGTAGAGTCTGGTTTCGGTAACAGATTAGTTATAAAACAAAAACCTAAAAATTAGAAAAATGGCTGGTACATTACAGGCATCTCCGGGTCCATTATTGACCCCGAGCTCCGTCAAGGCAACATTGCCTACAAACTACATTACTAACTTTGATTTCTTGAATCAGTATCTTCCTGATACTTATGAGCAAGAATTCGAGCGCTACGGTAACCGTTCAATCGCATCTTTCTTGCGTATGGTTGGTGCCGAACTTCCTACTAACTCTGACCTCATCAAATGGGCAGAACAAGGTCGTCTTCACACAAAGTACACTGCATTGACTTATGGCGCATTGGGTACTCCTGCTGCTGGTCAGCAAGTATTTACACTTCCTTCTGGAACTTGCAACTTCCGCGCAGGTCAAACTGTATTTCTTTCATCTGAAAGTAATTCAGCTCAATCTGCAAAAGGTATTATTATAGCTGTAACTTCAAGTACATTTACTGTTGCTTACTACGCTGCATTTGGTTCTACTCCATTTACATCTGGTACTGTTACTGCATTTGTATATGGTTCTGAATTCCGTAAAGGTACTAGTGGTATGGATGGGTCTTTGGAAGCACAAGATCTTTTCTTCGATAACAAACCAATCATCATCAAAGATACATATCGTGTCTCTGGATCTGACATGGCTCAAGTTGGTTGGGTTGAGGTAACAACTGAAAATGGTGCTACTGGTTACTACTGGTACATGAAGTCTGAGCACGAAACTCGTTTACGTTTTGAAGATTATCTTGAAATGTCAATGGTTGAAGGTGTTCCTGCTGCAACTGGATCTGGAGCAGCTACTGAGCTCAACTCATCAGCTTATCCGGCTGGATCTACATTGGCTCAATCTGCTGGTACTCAAGGTATGTTTGCTGCTATTGAGTCTCGTGGTAATATCTGGGCAGGTGGTAACCCATCTTCTTTAGGTGACTTCGATACAATCGTACAACGTCTTGACAAGCAAGGTGCTATCGCTGAGAACGTATTGTTCTTGAACCGTCAGTTCTCTTTTGACATCGACGATATGTTGGCTGCTCAAAACTCTTACGGTGCTGGTGGTACTTCTTACGGTTTGTTTGACAACAGCGAAGAAATGGCTCTAAACCTTGGTTTTTCTGGATTCCGTCGTGGTTATGAGTTCTACAAGACAGATTGGAAATACCTTAACGACGCAACTCTCCGCGGTGGTATCGTTGGTGGTGCTGTTAATGGCGTCTTGGTTCCTGCTGGTACAATGAGCGTTTACGATCAAGTACTTGGTAAGAATGCAAAACGTCCATTCCTTCACGTTCGTTACCGTGCTTCTGAAGCTGAAAACCGTCGTTACAAAACTTGGATGACTGGTTCAGCTGGTGGTGCTTCTACAAGCTCACTCGATGCTATGGAAGTCAACTTCTTGTCAGAGCGTGCGCTTTGTACATTAGGTGCTAACAACTTCTTTATCTTCAAAGGATAAGAATAATATGAGAGGGGTTACGGCCCCTCTCTATTTTTTTTAATAATTTAAATTATATCAAATGAACAGAGTAAAACTAGAGGCGAAAGATCGCACCTACCTATTAAGCACGAATGAAGCTCCATTGAGCTACTATATCGCGCACAAAGATACACCGCGCAAGCGTCTTCTTTATTACAATGAAGAGACAAATACCAATCACCCACTTCGCTACGCGCGAAATTCAAACTCACCATTTCAAGATGATCAAGATACCAACGTAATTGTTGAGCCTATTGTATTTGAAGATGGTATTCTAACAGTTCCAAAAAACAATCCTGTACTTCAAGAGTTCTTGCATTATCACCCAGGTAATGGTAGTGAATTCTATGAATTTGACTCAGAAAAAGATGCTCAAGAGGATGTTATGGAGTTGTTCTCAGAAATTGATGCATTACTATTGGCTCGTGATTTAGCAGATAAAGATATTACTACATTAGAGGCTGTCGCTAGATTGGTCTTAGGTGGAGATGTTGATCGAATGAGTTCTGCTGAGATTAAGAGAGATATGATGCTATTCGCTAAGCGTTATCCGCAAGACTTCATGGAAGCCGCGTCTGACCCCATGCTTAAGATCAATAACTTCGCAGCTCGCGCATTTACAGCAGGATACCTCACATTTAGAGGAAACAAAGACATCCACTATAACTTCAAGGACAATAAGAAGCGTCTAATGACCGTTCCGTTTGGTCATGACCATATCCATGCATTGGCTTCTTATTTGCAGTCTGACGAAGGATTAGAGCTATATAAATACCTAGAAGATAAGTTCTCAGAAAATGCTTAACTTTGAGCATTGTTTAACCCATTAAATTTTTAAAAGATGGAAAAGTTTTTAAGTATCCCCGTAACAAGTGAGCAAAATCAGTTAATCTCTGCAACAGGTATTGTATTGATTGAGCAAGAAACACAAACAACACTTCACGTACACTACAAATCAAGTACAGGAACTGACGTTGTTGTGATTACACATGCAACAGCTCCAGCTGGAAATGAAACCATGCGTGATGCTATTCAAGATGCACTTATTGCTGCATTGCAAACATCATGGACACATGTAGCGTATCAAGTTAATAACTTGCCTTTCGCAGTTTCCGGTATTACTATTTCTTAATCAATAGTAAACTACTACTAAAAGGGCACTTCTAATGGAGTGCCTTTTTTTATTTATCTTTGTACAAAAGCAGTCAGATGATCAATGACGTTCGAAATACCGTCCTATCAATAATTAGCAAAGACAACCGTGGCTTCATTACGCCATTCGAGTTTAACTTGTTTGCAAAGCAGGCACAGCTTGAGATTTTCGGGCAGTATATGTACAATTACAGCAATGCAATCAACAAGCAGAACGGTCGAATGCATGGTGAGGGGTATACTGACATCCCTAAAAACATGGCCGAGGTGATTGATTTATTCTCAGCATTTACATCTACTACATACAACATAAGTACTAGTAAATTTAACTTTCCACCAGATTATTATTTCTTGGAAAAACTTATCTATAACAACTCCACAGAGATTGAGAAGGTAAGCCACAGAAAGATATTGAACCTAGTCAACTCAAACCTTACAGCTCCTACAGCTAAATATCCTGTCTATACAATGGATGAGACTGGCTTGTTGGTTTATCCTACAACCATCAACTCCAATGTAACTATACAGTACTTAAGATACCCTAAAGACCCGCAGTGGACTTACTCAACAACCCCACTTGGTGATCCTTTATTTAATCCTGGAGCACCTACATACCAAGACTTTGAGTTGCCGTTAGATGACTTTGCAAATTTAGTTATCAAGATACTAGAGTATTCTGGTATATCAATCAGAGAGCAGGACGTTGTAGCTGCTGCTAAGGCTGAAGAAGTACAAGACATTCAACAGAAACAATAATGGCATATATAACTAACTATCAGTACTATACCAACAATGGTAATGTCCCTGAAGATGCAAATTGGGGATCTTATCAATATGTTACGCTTGATTATATGATCAACAACTTCATATTGAATTATGTTGGGAATGATAAGTTGATTAACAATGTCGATCGATATACCATTCTATTTCACGCAAAGAGAGCCATCCAAGAGTTAAACTACGACGCGCTTAGAAATATTAAGGTGCTTGAGTTTGAGCTAGGGGATCAGCTTAAGTTGGTATTACCTCCTGACTACGTTAACTACGTTCGAATCTCAATGCTTAGAGGTGGTGTATTGTATCCACTTACAGAAGCTAGACAGAGCATTACGGCTACAGCATACCTTCAAGATAATAACGGTCAGATTGTATTTGACTCAAATGGAGAGGTAGTTATTGGCGAGTCAAGACTAGATATCTTACGTCAAGAGAATAGACTATATGTGGGTCCTGGCGCATACTACAACCAATGGGGTTGGGAGTATGACGGGGAGTGGTATTTTGGATACCCAATCGCGCAGAACTTTGGATTGAATACAGCTGATGCAAACATAAACCCTAAGTACTACATCAACAAAGCAGCTGGTGTAATTGACTTTACGTCAGGAGTAGAGCACTCTTATATTGTACTTGAGTACATATCAGACGGCATGGAGAACGGTGATACAAGCGCTATATCTATCAATAAATTAGCAGAAGAATATATCTATGCTTACTTGAAGTGGGCCTTGCTTACCAATAAGTTTGGTGTCCAAGAGTATATTGTTAGTAGGGTTAAGAAAGAAAAAACAGCTGCCCTTAGAAATACAAAAATCAGATTGAGCAACATGCACCCAGGCCGATTGTTGATGGCAATGAGAGGCAAGGATAAATGGATTAAGTAATTATGGCTGACCTACAAAGAACATTTCTTGCCGGGAGAATGAATAAAGACCTCGATGAGAGGTTGATTCCTGATGGAGAATACCGTGATGCGGTTAACATAACTATTGATACGTCTGAGGGATCTAGCATAGGTGCCGTTCAGAATGCATTCGGTAACTCTCAGCTAGCTATTCCACAGAACATATTAGCCAGCATAGGTGTAACCATAAGTAACGACCTTTCGACCATCGGAGCCGTAACATATGAGGCACAAAGCCTACTATATTGGTTTGTAGTTGGGTCTGACTTTGAGGGTATATTTGAGTACAACCAAGAAAACCAAATAACGTCATTAATACTTGGATGCACTAACGGGCAATTAGGGTTCACTAAGAACAACCTAATCACAGGTGTAAACTATATTACTGATGGCAAAGGCAGTGGTATATTAGTGTGGAATGATAACAAGAACGAGCCTAGAAAGATCAACATAAGTAGAGCTAGGACCTACTCAGTTGATGACCCTCGTATCGACATGGACATCAATCTTATTGTTAGGCCACCGCTCAACGCTCCATACATTAAGTTATCTACACTTACTAGCCCTAACCTTATCCCAAACAATATTGAGGATAAGTTTGTTTACTTCAGCTATAGATACAAGTATGTAGACAACGAGTACTCATCAATGTCTCCATTTTCAGCAGTCGCATTCGATCCTAAGGTTTTGCAAATTGATAGTCAGACAGGTGAGAATAAAGGCATGCTCAACAAGTTCAATCAGGTTGAGCTATCATTTGAGACAGGCAATGAATTTGTAAAAGAAATCCAACTATTGGTTTGGGAGTCTAGAACTCTCAATGTAAGGATCATAGACAACTTAAACAAATCAGAGCTTAGTATACCTAATGATTCAGTACAGTCTTTTGTTTTTATGAACAATAAGACTTACGCAGCACTGCCATCTGATCAAACCACTAGATTATTTGACAACGTCCCATTAAAGGCATTAGCTCAAGATGTGATTGGTAGCCGACTAGTCATGGGTAATTACACTCAGTTTAGAGATTTAGTTAACTCTGCTGGTATGATTGACATTGACTATGTTGTTGACTACATACCAGAACCAATTGCGATTAATCCAAAACAGACATGGAGAAGTGATCGTGACTATGAGATTGGCATCGCTTATCTAGACGACTACGGCAGAATGACAACTGTATTGACCACATCATCTGACAATACAAATAACAACCAATCAAACTCTGTATACATACCTGCTGAAAACTCAGATACGGCAAACTCATTGGTTGTAAAGATTAAAAATAAGGCACCTGAATGGGCGACTGGATATAGATTCTTTGTCAAGCAGTCAAAGGGTGAGTACTATAACTTATTCCCAAGCACTTATGTTATAGATGGATCTTATAGATATTTCCTTATAAATGAGTCAGATAGAGACAAGATTAAGGTAAATGGGTATATAATATTCAAATCATCTGGAGCAGGACCTACTAACTCAAACAAAAGATTTAAAGTTCTTGAGCTTGATTATAAAGCAGGTGGTTTTGTGACAGGAGCATTAGAAGGACTTTATTTTAAGATAAAGGCAGATGCATCAGATACATTTATAAGCTCTACCAATCAAATATCATATAACTTTAGTGGATCCGGAAGGGGTCCAAAAATTCTAGCTCTTGGATCAAATACAGTTGATCCTGTAACACTTAGAACAACCGCTTTATCATCAATAGCTAGAACTTTAGCTTACTATCATTCTAGTGGTGATAATACAATTCAAAATACAGGTCCATCTGTTGATTTATTTGATATAAATTGCCAAACAGATGCTAGGTTAACTATTTTAATCACGCCTGGAAATAAGTACAAAACAACACTTACATTAGATCAGTCTACATTTAGCGCTGAGTCTAGCATAACAACAATACCTACATCTATAACAATAGCAACGGGCCAGACAGCTCTTCTTGTATTTCAGTCTGGTACATATAATCCGGGGGATAGATTTGTATTTAATATTAGAGGTAAAGGAAGTAAAGCAGGCACTCCTTCTGCTAGAAACAATCCTAACTTTGGACTTCCTATAGACATAAATTCATTTGGATTAAATGAATATGGAGGTGTGGCTTTATTAAAAGAGCCTTCTAGTATTGAGATATTCCCTAGTGCTCAGATAGTTATAGAAATTGAATACGACTGTGCTCCAGGAGACGGGTATAGATCTACAGGTCCTCAAACATTTATATCTCCAGATTACTATAGAAACTTAGAAGAGTGGTTTTATGAGTCGGACGCATACTTAAGTTTTATTCAGTGGAAAGACCAGGCGTCTACAAATAATATTGGATCTAAGGGAATTTCATTTAGAAATGGTACAGATTACTTAAATTCTGGAAACCCATCGTCAAATACAATTAATCAAGCACCATTTCAAGTAGCAAATTCTAATTTGTATATGTGTATACAAGGTTTTGGGAATGGCTCCTTACCTAGTCAAAAAAATGAAATAAAGGCTTCTTTAAAGGTAACTCAAACACCTCTTAGTAATAGACTCACAGCTGAAACCGTCCCATCAAATGATGACACAGATATCTACTATGAGCTTAGCAGAACACACAAGATAGAGAATGGTAACCACCTTTCTTTGTGGAAGTATGACTCATCACAAGTAATTGGTTTAAACTCAAAGCTCACTCAAAACGGAAACAAGGAGCCGCATTACTTTGAGGCAGGTCAGACTGTCTATATAACATCAGTAAACATTCCAGCAGGAACTCCTTTTAAAGTTGTATCAGCTCCGGATAGATACTCGATATTAATAAATTATGTCGTCCCTACAGATCAACCAGGCGGTGTATCGAATAATGACTTTGATCAAGACCAAACTAGTGCGCTGAATCCAGCTATAGTAGTTTTAAACAACACGATTAACAAGAACTCTGACTATAACGCATACTGCTACGGCAATGGTGTCGAGTCTAACAGAATACTTGATACATACAATGTGCCTTGGCTTAAGTATAGCTTAAGAGCTAGCACTGTAATTGAGGACTATGAGCAGCAAGTAAAAGATGCATCACTCACCTATAGTGGTCTATACCAATGGAGCTCTTCAATCAACAGACTCAATGAGTTCAACCTATCTACAGCTAACTTCAAAAACCTTGACAAGAACTTTGGCTCTGTTCAGAAGATTTACGCTAGAACTACAGACCTATTGGTTTTACATCAGAATAAAATAACGTCAGTACTTTATGGCAAAAATCTACTAGTTGATGCTGTTGGTGGCGGGGCTGTGGCATCAGTTCCTGAGGTACTTGGAACTCAGATTGCATACCCATATGAGTTTGGTATATCTAGTAACCCTGAGAGTTTTGCAGTTTGGGGAGACACAATGTATTTCTCAGATTCAAAAAGAGGCGCTGTATTGAAGATGACAAATGATCAAGTCCTAGAAGTATCTAGAGTTGGTATGTCTGATTACTTTAGAGATTTAATGAAGGCAAATCCTCAGAACGCTAAGCTTGGTGCCTACGATCCATACAACCACAACTACGTAATAGCGTCTACAAATATTAGAAATACACCTTGCGATATAACAATCAATCCCACTAGCGGAAGTGTAGCTCACAACACGGCAGGTAGCTTGGAGTATATGTTCTCAATATCAGGGACAACATCTTGGAATATCCAAGTGCTTGATAATGGATTCGGAACAAGTTGGATTGAGGTACCACCATACTGCCAAGCAGGTGTTGGCTCTCAAGATATTTACGCTAGAGTTCAGAATAACCTAACAACATCACCAAGATCTATCAGGTTTAGAGTTAACTACTGTAATTCATTTGTAGATTACGTATTAACTCAAGGAAGAGACCAAAGGATAGACTTTAATATTTTAACATTCGGCAGAAATGAGTAAGACTAAGCAATCATTTACATATACCGGCAGCTCAACGTATACAATAGACAACGTCATTCTAAGTAATAGCGCTATCGCTCTATTTGACTCTAGCACTGGCGTTGGTGGTATTGACTATATACCATATGATGGCGCCTCTGTTACGGTGGTTGCTGGATCAACAGCAGCGTCTTACGAAAAACTAGCCCCTACCTTAAACAACAAGCTATACTATCTTGTATCTGACATCCAATACTCAGCTACAGACAAGGCAACCATACTAGCTGCCGCTACAGAGATACCTGTAGTATTTAGCGCAGGGGTGTTTACAGGTCAATTCATTTTCTCAAATCCAAACAACTATGACTACGTCTACCTTCTTTGGGACTATGAGGATAAAATGAATACAGTTGCATCCTACAAAGGTGTAACTGAAAACAGATCAATAGGCATGTCTTTTGGTACAACAATTGGCCGCGCTGGTATTAATTTTAATACCATTGATCCTAACCAACCAACAAGATATCAGATTGAATGGAACGGAGAAATTGTAGCTGATACCAAGTATGTTGGTTTAAATTCAACCGCAAATTACAATGCGCTGATAGCAGCCGGCATACCCGCTGAAGACATTGGTCTTGTGGCGCCTTATAATGGTCTTGTTGATAATGGCGATGGTACTATTGAGTTCTATAAGTATTTAAACACTGCTGACGCTAATTTGATAGTATCATCACCCTTTTCATCTTCAACATGGATAGCAAGCAAGATTGATCCTTATTTAAAATCATTCTATATAAGCGAAGACCCAGGAATCCCATCTGACGTATGTGCACAGTGTCCTGATGTTGAGCTTTTCCATAACGGATCAGAGTTACTACCTCAAGTCGGCGACACAGTATTCGCCACATCTGATGGTGCTGAGAAGTATGTAGGTGATGAATACCTTCACTTAATAGATCGCGGTCCATGCTCGGTTCCTCCTATAGCTGACTTAAGCTATATCACCATTGATATCAGTGGTGTAGTTACATCAATTCAGAGCTGCACATGCTTTGAATATGCTGCTCCTTTTATCCTTGCTGACACTATAACAGTCGAGTCAAACATACAAGAGTCTGTTACCATAGAGGTTATAAACAACCCAACATCTTGGGACTTACTAGCAAGCACGTTGCCGTCTGAGGCTTCATTTTCTGACGGAACCATCTTATTTGATAACTGCCCTGCTGGTACATATTCAATAACGCTTAGAGCTACGAACTGCATAGGCACTAGCGCAGCAACAGTTATTGCAATAAATGTGGTTGACACAGGAGACTTAAAGCCTTTTCTAATTGACGTAGAGCAATTTCAAGAGTCTGGTAGTGACGCATGCGCAATTACACCATCGTATACGCTGCTATACTTTAGCGGGAATAATTATATCCCTGATCTTACTGACACTATTTATTATGATTCTGCGGCAACAAGACCTTTTATGGGCGGCGAGAAGTGGTATCAAATAAATGACTCAAATTATTCAATTCAAGTAGACACTCATGGTACTGTATTGAAAAAATCAACATGTGCTGGCACAACTACGACAACAACTACAACAACCACCACAACGCTTCCTGCTGGAACTTATTTTACAGCCATATCTTGTTCTGATAGCTCAGTAGATGTCATTTTAAGAAATTCATTAGGGACAGCCATAACAACTGGAAGAGTTATAAAAACAACAGATGGCAACTGCTGGAGAGTAACCGGATCGACATCTGCAACATTTCCATACTATAATGTCATTACACCAATAGTCACATATGCAGACTGCACAGCCTGTACAGGGACGACAACGACTACAACCACAACTAGCACAACCACAGCAACACCTGTAACTAGTTTTGATATTGATTTAACCGGTCTCACTTCAGCTAGATTGGCGTGCACAGAATCGCCTACATATGTTACTTACTACCATACAGGTACATTTGCAGTAAACAGCTTTGTTTACACGAATGCAGGAGCAACAACATTATTCAATGGGGCGTTCTTATGGTATCTAGTTAGAAAGTCTGGTGTAACTTATGCCTGCCTAATTGCTGACACGGGTCAAATACTCAACTTGTCAGCATGCTCAGGAGTTACCACAACTACAACCACAACAACCATTCCTGTTAGATACTACTCAGGCACAAGGTGTGTTGGTGGTGCCGCTGTATTGCTACAATACACAGGCTTTGAGGCATTAAGTTTGCCTAACTATGTGAAGGATAACAATGGAAATTGTTGCACTATCACCGCGTCAGTAGGTCCAGGTGCAATCACGGGAACTATATTGTATACGTATGGCAGCTGCTCAGAGTGTGCTGCCACAACAACTACGACTACTACAACTACGACTACGACTACGACGACTACAACAACAACTACAACGACCACAACAGCAGCGCCATTATTTAACATCACGCTGTCATACTCTTCTTCACAATCATCTGTGTGTTCAGTGCTTGACATTGATAATTATTATGTGAACGGCCCTATTGGTATCCCAGGAAATTATATCTTTACAGACATCTTTGGTTCCGTAAGGGCACCATTGGGTTGGTATTTAAATTTAATTACAAATATTGCGTATGAGTGGAACGGATCAAACTGGACCGGCGCAAGTAAAACCTGTTAATGAGAACACTTAGGATGTTGTCAGCGCAACCAGCGCTTGACTACTATGCGTGGCAGATTGAGGTATGTATACATAATTTTGCTTCGTTAGGTTACAAAAATATTGACATAGTTGCCGGGTATCAAGATGAGATACCTGAGTCATGGAATAAGTTGTATCAGACCTACTCTGACATTGCTAGGTTCTTTTTCTATAAGGACACCATGGGTGAATGCGATTATCCACCTGCCATACAGGCACACCTATTGCAAAAGCATTTCAAGAAGCACCCTGATCTGACAAACGATGCAATCTTTTTTCATGATGCTGACTTTGTATTCACTAAATACCTAGACTTTACACCATACCTAAACAACAATATTTGGTACTTCTCAGACACTATCTCATACATAGGTTACGACTATATCATGAGCAAGGGAGAAGAGGTCTTAAAGGCCATGTGCAACCAAGTAGGCATATCTAGAAAACTAGTTGAGTTCAACAAGGATAGGAGCGGTGGGGCTCAAAAGTTAATGAAGAACTTGACGCATCACTATTGGAAAAAGGTAGAGGAAGACAGCAAAGGACTATACAAACTACTGACCGGCATGCAGCATGTTAAAAAGGAAGGCGATCCAAACGGCATACAGGCATGGACGGCTAGTATGTGGGCCGAGCTATGGAACGCTTGGTTTTTTGGGCATCACGTAACGGTGCCAAAGAACTTTGATTTTGCTTGGGCTACATGTCCATCAAGCACATGGGATGACGTATATTTTTTCCACAACGCAGGCGTGATGAACAACCAGCAAGGGATGTTCCATAAAGCGTCATATATGCACACACTTCCATTTGGTGAAGATTTGGAGATAGACCCAAACAGATGCTCATACCACTACTATGAAATGATCAAAAGCATGAAAAGTTGCTTGGTCTAAAATTCGTAACTTTGTTGTATGATAGATACAATAACTTATTCAGAAACTTCTCAGGGATGGACATCTAGGTGGAGTTATCGGCCTGAATGGATGGTTGGACTAAATAGTATATTCTATTCATTTAAAGGTGGCTCTCTTTATCAGCATGACGCCAACATTGTTAGGACTAGGTTCTACAATACAACAGACGGATTCTCAATAAAAACAATTATAAATCAGTCTCCAACAGAGACCAAGATGTATAAGAGCTTATTGCTAGATAGTTCTCACCCATTAAACGTGGTGGGGTTAACAGACCTAGATCCAGTTCAAATGAACTTATCACAGTTCTCAAAGAAAGAGGGCGACTTTTTTGCATACATAAGAAGACCTGTGAGTGACAATAACTTACAGATGATATCTGCACAAGGCGTTGGTGTCATAGACTCTATTGCTGGCTTTGAGCTTACAATGGACACACAGGTTAGCAATGCATCCACAGGTGACTTAATAATAAGTGGTATTGTTGACTCAAACAACAACCTAATAACAAGCATACAGGTTGGATATGTTGTAGATGTGGTTGGAAATGTGATATCCGTTTCAAGTAATAATCCTACCCCACCTACTCCACCTACTCCTGGATTCATAAATTCACCATCACCAGGAAGCTATGTGTACATACTTAAAGGCCCTGTGGCTGAGTCATATGGTGCACGAGGCAGGTATTTAGACCTATCGTTATCATTAAATGGATCCTCTGCTGAGGTAGAGGTAGAGTTGTTTTCAATTAGTACATCAGCATTCAAAAGTTTTCCTTAAATTTGTTACATGGAAGTTAGGTTTTTAGATGACCACGACTACGATGTATTAGCGCAATGGTGGAAAGACTGGAGATGGTCAGCCCCACCTAAGGATATGCTACCACAAGACGGAAGAGGTGGATTGATGGTAAGTAAAGATGGTGAAGATATTTGTGCCGGATTTGTTTACTTCACGAACTCAAAGACAGCTTGGATTGAGTACATTGTGTCAAACTTTCACTACAGACAAGACGATCGCAAAGAGGCGATAGAACTATTGATTAACTCACTTGTTGAGGTGGCTGCCGAAACAAATGGAACTAAGTACTTCTATACCTCTCTTAAGAACGATAATTTGATTAACCGATATGCAGAATGCGGATTCCAAAAAGGGACAAGCAACTGCACTGAAATGATAAAGATATGGCAGCAGTAACATCAACATTAGTAGCCTTAGGGGGAATTGGCGTTAGTGCCGCTCAGGCTATCAAATCGCAAAGCCAAATGAAACAAGCTGAACAAGCTAGTGCATTGGCAAAACAGCAACTAAAACAAATTAAAGAAACCAATCCATTCAAGGCACTACAGGTACCTACACTTGGTCTTGAAATGGCACAACAACAGCAGTCTCAACGTGAGGCTCAGATGGTTGGTGCGTTACAAGGTACAGGTGCTGAAGGTGTTTTAGGTGGTATAGGTCAGTTAGCGGCAGCAGGCAACGAGCAAGACATGGCTCTTGCTGCTCAAGCCAATCAAGCTCAGTATGGTAGAGATGTGGCTCAAGCTGAGGCTGAACTAGGCATTGGAGCTCGTAAAGCTGAGAGAGATTGGATGACAGGTATTGGTGAGGTTCAAGAACAAAACGCCAGACTTGCTCAGGCAAAAAAAGATCGTAATGCTGCTATTACAGGGGCGCTTGGATTTGCAGGTGACATGGCAACTAGCTTAGACGATATTATCGGACTCTATAGAAATAAAAATATTGACGCTGCCGATGCGCAAAGAAAAGCTGGCATGGGTATTGGTGTTTTAAAAATGGAGCCACAAAAGGGAAAGATTCCTGCAATTGCTACACCTGGAGCATCATTATATAACATGATGGGAATCCCTGGATTAAACGGATAAAATGGCGGCTATAAATCAAAACATATTTGGCTATATTCCTACCGATTCGGTAGATTGGTCTAAGGCTATAGGTGGTCTTTATACCACTGTAAA
>Ga0181344_1000589_pt1 | contig 14284 bp, 20 predicted proteins | sample Su13VDMLBDD_FD_130098 | JGI IMG/M metagenome (GOLD analysis project Ga0181344, IMG submission 130098) | Freshwater viral communities from Lake Michigan, USA - Su13.VD.MLB.D.D | ecosystem: Environmental > Aquatic > Freshwater > Lake | place: USA: Michigan | collected 2013-07-15
TAAAAGGGCATTTCTTCGAATATATAAAAATAATTTAGATTTAGTGACTGCTAAGTTCAGAAGTGATAACGGTAAATACAACTATATTTACCGTTTGTTCGATTTCCTACAGTTAGTGTCAAAGTGGTCCACACCATTTTGTTTGGGTGGTTTTATGATGGTTAGGTCAGAAACATTTAAAACACTAAAAGGTTTTGATGAAGAGATTAAAGTTGCGGAGGACTACCACTTTTCAAAACAAATCAAACCAAAGAAATTTGGTAGAATAAATAACGTAGTTTTTACACCACCTAGAAGATTTGAAAACAAAGGATTAATTTATATGACTAAGTTGTTTTTAGGATCATTCTTTAACCACAAAAACAAAAACTACTTCACTAAAGATCAAAATTATTGGAAATGAAAAAGTGGAAGACCGTAATAATGAGTGATCTTCATTTAGGTGCAAGACAATCACAAACAGATAAGATATTAAAGTTCTTAGAGGAAAATGAAATGGAAACTTTAATATTAAACGGAGATATAATTGATGGATGGGCAATCAAAAGTAACGGTAAATGGACCAACGATTGTACAAAAATAATTAGAAAGATAATCAAACTATCTGAAGGTAAAACAAAAGTGGTGTATATTCGAGGAAACCACGATGACTTCTTAAAAGATTTCATCCCATTTCAATTAAACAATATTGAGATTGTTAGAATGTATAATCATATTGGAGTTGATGGGAGAAGTTATTACTGTTTTCACGGTGATGTTTTAGATTTTGTTATTATGAAAGCTAGATGGTTAGCAGTTGTTGGTGGATGGTCCTATGATTTCGTTATTAAATTAAACACAATATATAATAAAATTAGAAAGATATTCAAATTGAAATATCACTCATTAGCAAATGATATTAAACAATCTGTTAAAGGTGCAATCAACTTTGTATCTGATTTTGAAACAGGTGCTAAAGGACTAACACAAGAAAAAGGGTATGATGTGGCTGTATGTGGTCATATTCACCAACCAAAACTTGAAGTTGATTATATGAACTCAGGTGACTTTTGTGAAAACTCTTCATGTCTTGTTGAAGATAAAAAAGGAAATTGGAAAATATTAGAGATATAGTTTTTTCTTAACATACATCATGTTATTTTACATTTACAAGTGAAACTAAAAGAATTATGTTTGGGTTAGAAAATAAACCAATAACAATATAATAATGAAACAACTTGTAATTGACCCAGCCCATTCTGACTTTGGATTTAAAATCAGACACCTTATGGTATCTAACGTGAAAGGAACATTAACAAATTATTCAGGAGGTATGTCTTACACTACTGAAGATATGAGTGACGCTCAAATTCGTTTTGAGGCTGAAGTAAATTCGATCTCAACAGGAAATAGTGATAGAGATGCACACCTAAACGGAGAAGATTTCTTCAACACTGAGAGATTCCCTAAAATGTATTTCGAATCTACTTATTTAAACCTTACTGATGGTAAAATGAGAGGTGAAATGACAATTAAAGACACAACTAAAACAATTGACTTGACTGTTGAATATAACGGAAAATCTACTGATCCTTGGGGAAATACAAAACACGGATTCGAAATCTCAGGAACTATTAACCGTTCCGACTTTGAACTTACTTGGAATGCAACACTTGAAACAGGTGGCGTATTGTTGAGTGATGAGGTTAAATTGAACTTAGACGTTCAGATGATGGAATTGGTTGGTGAAATGGAACCACAATCTGAAATGGCAGAATAATATAATTCTCATATAATACTAAAATAAAGAATCCCCATTCACAAAAGTGGGGATTTTTCTATTATTAAAGTATTTATTAGTGATGATAGATTTAATTAGAAAAGTAATCGTAGAAGAAAACAGAAGACTCCTTAATGAGAGTGGTATAAGGGATATAAACCAACTTCTTAAAAGGTACAAGAAAGCAAAAATATACTTTCACCAAGATTTAGATGGAGTTACAACTGCGATTGCAATGAAAAAGTACCTTGAAAACCAAGGATTTAAAGTTGTTGATTGTGAAGTAATACAATATGGTGAAAAAGAATGGGCTATTAAAAAACCTGAAGGGCAAGGTGAAATAATGCCTGTACTTGTTGATTTTGCACACGGCAAACCAATGTTTGAAATTCATACAGACCATCACGATTCACAAGTTGGCGTCGAAAAAGATACAAAAACTAGCTTCAAACATTCAAGATCAAATGTTGAGACAATTTCTCAAACAATATCACCAAAAGATTTATTTAAAGATGAAGATTTATACGTTGTGTCAACAATTGATTCTGCAAATTTTGCTTCAAATCAGATTACAACAAAAATGGTAATGAATTTTATTTTTAAATACGATAAGGATCAAAGTGTTAAAAGAAATAAAATGATGATGGGACTTGTTGTTAATAAATTACTTTTGGCATATAAAAATGATAAAGTTAATGGTATGGATTTATTAGAATATCTTGTAATGAATTGTGAACCATCACTCGAAAATTTATATAATACAATTGTAAATGTCGCAAAAGAACAGGGGTTTGCTAGTCCAGAAGTTATGCAACAAAATCAAGAAAAATATCTTGAAAATAGATCAAAAGAAGGGGTAATACAAAAAGAAGGTGGGGTACTATATCAATATGGTTTAGGATCAATGAAAAAAGGTTCATATGATAGATACACACCATTTGACTTAAATCCTGATGCTGATTTTTTGGTAACAGGATTACCTATGGGTATGGTTCAAGCGTCTTGTAACCCATATAAGGCGGAAAGGGAACTTAAAGGGGTGGATTTAGGAAAAATTAAAAACGAGGTTTTAGAAAACTTTAGATCTGAATTGGAATCGCAAAAAATAACTTTTGGTACAATCAAAAGAATTGCAGAAATTGGTGCAAAAGATAAATCTGTAGGTTTTACTCTTAAAGATATGTTAGCAATTTATGGTCAAGCACCTTCATTTGTATTCAGGGGGTCTGACAAACAAAAAAAATATCTTGATCACTTGTCTCAAAGTTTATATAAAAATTTAGATTTTGATGTAAAAAAATTATTTAATTTAATAAGTGTAAATGGGTATGACCTTATTCAAGCAAACTCAGGTGGGCATAAATGTATTACTAATATTTCAGGAATTAACTATTTGTATTCCAAAAATAAATTTCAGGGCACACATAACTCTCAAAGATCATCTTACGTGGAGTTGTTAAAAGAAATCCAATCAAAATTTGTTGAAACACTAAAAAATAAAATTTATTCAGATTTGACCAGTCAACAAACAGAATTGAAAGAAACCATAAAAAGAGTAATTAAAGATATTTTAAAATAATTACAAATTCTTTAATACCATTTCTAAAGTATATAAAGTATCCTTATCTTCTTTGGACAATTTTGGTTTGGATTTTATAAATTTTATGGCATCCAAAACTTCCTGTTTTTTGCTATTTTCCTTCTTTTCAATTGTATTTGACTTTGGTTCTAACTTATTTTTTACACTTATTAAAAAAAGTGGATCCCTGTTCAAGAATTTACAATCGGCACATGAACAATTATTCTCTAAAAAAAGATTTAGGTGGCCACGTCGGTAGGAAAATAAAATTAACTCTCTTTTCATATTACAAAGATAAAGATTTTTCATTAAATAAAAAAATAAATAATTATATAATATGGCAGTTGTAAGACCTTTTGCGTATAATACTGGATCAACCATAAGTGGTACTGATCAGATTGGTGATTTGGCAATAGGTGTTACCGAACAAACATGGAGTTTGAACATTGGTGGTGTAAAATGGTGGAATGGTCCTGATGAGTGTCCAGGTTATATTATAGCTCACCCTACACCAAGTGGAAATCAACCCAATCCTGATAACATTTCTGCATATTTAGGTTTTTGGAGATCTGAAACAAGAACTGAATTGTCTTTTGTACAATTAACAAACTCATTATTCAATACAAATTTTACAAACGGAGAAGATTGTAAAATTTATTTGAATTCAAATGGATATTGGACATCTTTTGGAAATTTTTATCCTGAATGTTCACCAACCCCAAGTCAAACACCAACTCAAACTCCTACAAATACACCAACACCAACTCAAACTCCTACAAATACACCAACACCAACTCCGACACCCACACCAACGGTAACTCCGACACCCACACCAACCCCTACACCTAATCAAGGATTTAGTTATTCTAATTTTGCGTCAACAGTAGGTCTTACTGCGGTTGGTAATGCTTCAGTCATATCAAACATTTATTATTTAACGACTGCGGCTAATGGTCAAACAGGGAATGTTTATAGAACAACCGCAATTCAATATAATAGAAATTTCTCAACTCAATGGTCAACATTTATTGGTGGAGGAACAAGTGCCGATGGGTATTGTATCCAATGGACGCCAACTAATAACACTAATGGCGGTGGCGGTGGCGGCGTAGGGTATGTTAGTACGGCAATAAATGCAATTACATTCTTAACATATATAAACAACAATTTTACTTGGTACAAGAATAATGTTTCACAAGGTGCGACAAGTGTTACTTCAGGTTTTTGGAGGCAAACATTATATTTCTGGGGTGACTATAATCATTCTGCACAAACATTTTCACTTTATTGGAATACTACAAATAGTAAACCTGGTTCACCTAATAAAACATTTACTAGTTTCCTATTTGACACAGGTTCTTATTACATGGGATTTGGTGCTGCTACAGGAGGTGCGAACGATAACCATCAATTAATCAATTGGTCGCTAACGTTCACATAAATTCAGTATCAAACGAGAACTCCAACACCAACCCCAAGTGGAATCCCTTCAAGTGCAGTAACTTTTAGTCGAACTTTCACAAGTGGTTCAGCACCTGGCAGTACAATAGAAACCGCTTGGACAACATTTAGAGGACAATTAACAGGAACTTACACTAAGTTCGATTTCACAAGCTCCAACGGTCAAGGTTATACGGGTATAACAGATGCTGTAAAAGTACAACAATTGGCAAATGCTTTGAGGACAGGAACGACAGGAGTTAATTTAGCAGTAACTATTAGTAGGGTAACTTGGAATGTTGGATGTTGTACTTGTAGAGCTGGTGGGGCATTAAACGGAGCGGTTGAATTTGCTAACGTTGCGTTGTGTAGTGGAAGTAGCACTGCGGCTCTAAGACCTTGGATAAATAATTCAAATTGGGGAGGTATAGGATCCACAGTCGGGGCTGCAACACAAACATTAACACTCAAATTTTATTGAACATGAAAACCTATAATGTAATAGAAATATCAACAAACAATATAATAATCGAAAACTCTACTTATGAATATTGTTTATCTTGGATTGAAAATTTCGGAAATATAGTTGATTACACCATAGTTCAATATATTTAATTTATTTAGAATGACTTGTATAGATAAATAAAATTCTATATTATATTTATAATTATGAAATATCTTTTTACTCAAGAACAATTTGACAAATTAACAAAAACAATCTTCGAACAAGTGGATGATTATGATGATTTGATCAATAAAGCAAATTTAGTGGGAACAAAATCTCAAGAACTTGACAATTTGAGAAAAAAACAAGAGCTTGAAAAACAAAAAAACTTAACATCTAATAATACTACTACAACTACAACAACAATTCCACAACAAGAAACAACAAATGTTGCACCAACTTTAGAAACGGCAAAAGAACAAATTGGTATACAATACAAATGGGGTGGAAGTAAACCTACTACCGGTTTTGATTGTAGTGGATTAGTAACATATGTAACAGGTTTACCAAGACAATCCGCACAAGGTTTCTTTACAAATTCAAATTTGAAAAAAGTTTCAAAAGAAAATTTGAAACCTGGTGACTTGGTTTTCTTTGGAAGTGGTGGAAGAGCACATCATGCCGGTATAGTTGATAGTGTTGACGAACAAGGAAATTTGAAATCTATGATTCACGCTAGAGGTGGTCAAGATTGTCCTGGTAACAAAACGACAAATGGTGGTAAAAATTGTGTTGTTGAAAAAACAACTAACATAAGTTGGTATACACCAATTTTGGGTTATAAAAGGGCGACTGAAACTTAAATTAAAAAACATGGGAATTACAAAAACTATTATTCAAAAAATATTGATTGAAGAAACAGAAAAAGTTGATAACAAGATTTTCAATTTTTTAGTTAGAAGATCAAAAAAAGAAACAAGAAAACTCGGTGGAGATTGGGGTGATTTGGATCCAATAATAGTTACAGAATATACTTTTGAAGGTTTTCCTGAGTATGGATTTAATAATTTTATTTCAAAAAAAAATGTCGAATCCAAAATTTTAGAACTTTTATTTCACGCAAATTTAATAGACGATGATATTTTCATGAGAGGAACAGAAATGAATGAAAAACATCAAACAACTATGAAAACTATAAGGGCTTTTCTAAAATACATAAATTTCAAATGAAAGATTCGGCTAAACTAAAAATTTTAATAAAAAATCAAGGGTTTGTTAGAGCATCAAGAGCCGTTGGAGGATATCAAAATTTGTTCAAATTTTTAGGTACAGATTTCAACAACTCTCAAAAATTTATCACTGATTTTTTAATGAATAACATTTTTACTGAAAAAGATTTGGACCCTTATGATAAAGTAGGTTTAATAAAAATTCGTGTAAAATTTATAAGTGTATATTTTGACAACGTAAATAATGTTATTACAGAATTCAATGTAATTGAAGGGGAAATAGAGGATTTCAAATTTTCTTCTGATAATATACCTATCGATGACATGTCAGATTTTTTTGAGTTTAAAAATTTTATAGAACAATTAGTTGAAGATTTTATTTATGACATATTTGAAAAATTACCTTTGAATGTGGCTTATTTTGAGACAAAATTCGAATGATTTTACGTTTACAAAATTAATGATTTGTGATATTTTTCAAATAAAAAAATATGTCTTATTTAAACACACCAATACCCGTAGTCGAAGCTTTTGTTAGAGGAAATTTCTTAAGAAATCAAGAAGATTCGCATGAAAAATTATTTCCCTGTTACATATTCGGAATGTCTTCAATACCAGCACAGGCACCTTTATTTCATTTTATTATGGAAGATGGTGGTTTATGGTGGAGAATGCCAATTCATGCGTTTTGTTGGAAAGAAGATGCACCCCAACAAGAGTTGGATGAATTAGTTTTATGGGATTCATTTAGTTATCATGTAACGGCAACATGTTTTCCATTATTAAAAAACAAAACTTGTAAATTCTACTCTCGAAGAAGAGTTAATTATTCAGGTAGATATCTTTTCACTTTAGATTGGGGTAGTTCAGATGATATGAGTGATACTGATTTTGGATTGAGTGAATTTCCATCGCAACATAAATGTGGTCATTTTATTGCAATGGACAATGGTAATTTTGCCATACAACCAAACAATAGATTAATCATACATGATCCTTCATTTACAGTGAAAGAAAATTTAGTCATCAATAGAAAATACAACACGACATTGTGGACTGCTGAAAGATCAAACAAATGGGTTACACCTGACACAGACATTATGAATTATGATCATACAAATTTAGAAGAAGGAGAAAGTAATCAACAACGATCTGAGATGTATAATAAGTTTGATAATGAAACTAATATTTGATCACACCAAAAGTATATACAATGGAGTAGAACCATTGATTTATTTAGATGCTGAAAGAGACAATGAAACCGCTAAATTCATGTTTGAAAACGGTTGGATACCGTATTATGAAGAAGAAAAAGAATATTGGTATCAAACTAAATCTTCAAGATTAAAGATAGAAAAAATATCCCAAAGAAGAAAAAAAGAATTAAGTAAAATAAAAATTACTTCACAAACTAAAAATCAACAAATTAACTTACCATTTAGTTTAGATTTTTATAACTATGGAGTATTTGAAGATTTTTTCTTTGACGATATATTTTGGGGGAGAATAATTTTTATAGAGGATCAAGTTATGTTTGCCATCATGAATCAAACATCGAGTAAAAAATCATATGGAACTTTATCTTATTATTATTTATTAGACAAACTAAACGGTATGTATGAATATCTTTATATCACTGATTATTTCGATAATTTTAGTTATAAAGACAAATTACCAAATTTTGAATATTGGGACGGAAAAAAGTGGATTAATTAACAATTCAAGATAAAGTATTATAATTGAAACTATTTATATTAAAAACTTGTTATGAAAATCAAAATGAATGAAAATCAATTCAGAAAAATAATTTTTTCCGAATTGAAAAAACAACAAAATATTAATGAAGGTTTTGGCGATGTAATTAAATCACTCGGATCTTATATCCAAAAAATAATAAATAAATTTAAAGGAAAAAATCCATCTAAAGAAGAAATTGAAAAAGAAATTGAAATTGTAAAAAAAGATGGATTTGAATATCAAAAACCCCCAAGAGATAAAATAGTTGGCACAGATTGGGATTCTTGCAGAAGATACAAAAATAAAGGAGGACTTTCTAATTTTTCAAAATATTTAAAAATTGATAAAAATTCCTCAAGATTCCAATTAACATATGAAGGACCCGCAAGTGGTATTGACATCTGTCATGCTTCAGGAGGATCAGACACATTACACCAAGCATTTAATGTTTTGGTTTGTGAAATAAATCCTTATTTATTTGATAACATGTTAAAACCAAACATACAAAAAGTTGAGTTTGAAATTTATAAAAAAGAAAAAAATTATAAGCTGGTTATTACAGTTCCTTTAGAAAAAGCTGAAAAAGTTTTTCAATTAAATAGAAGAGGAGGATGGGGACATAAAGACGGTAAATCTACAATGGAAAACGAATGTAAAAAGAATTCTGATTGTGAAGGTCCAAAAACTTATACTATTCGCGTTCCTGAAACTAGTAAAGACATTACCGAATATTTTATTAGTTATTCTATTTAACAATGATAATGACAAAAAAAAAATTCATTAATTATTTGATTACAGAAACTAGAGTTGTTCGTAAAATAAAAGAATTATTAAAAACTTCTAACCTATTAGATATATCAAAAAAATATGGGGGAATAAAAAATCTGAAAAAGATATTTAAAGATGACCTTGAACTTTCTGAAATGTTAGATGAATTAACAGGTGTTGTTGATTTCGAATATCACGATGCTTTTAAAAATCCTAGATATGTTGTATTTCCAATCAAATATGAAATAATAGGTGCTCAAAAAAATGTATGGGACACGCATTCTTGGCCTTTATTAAATCTTATTTATGATGACAGTAAATTAACTTCATCTGAAAAAAAGAAACTGATAACCATCCTTGCCGCAATTCAAAATGACAATACCGTAGGAAAGATAGAAACCAACATACCTGAAATTAGGACTTCCGGTTATTTTGATGTTAAACAAATAAACGGCAAAGATGTCGATTTACATGAGGATGAATTCCCTTTTTCAAAAGAAGATGTGATAAAAATACACGACAAACTTTATGGACCAAACCAAAGAATTAATGAAAATAAATTATCACCTTTTTTGATGAGAAGAATTGATCTCCATAAATTTGAAAAAATGTTGAAAAAAGGGGTCCCTTATATTTTTTATGAATCTCAAAATTTAGAAGAATTCAAATACAAATTAATAAAAGCAACTTTAGAGAATTATATTTATTACAAATATCAAGAAAACATTGAAGAAATGGATAACAATCAAGTCGATAATTTTATTGAAGAACTAATTCAAATTTTTGATCAATTTTTAAAACATTTGTACACTAACTTTAAAAACTTTAAGAGATAATTATGAAAAATTTAATAAAAAAAATATTAATAGATGAATCTACAAAATACAAAAGAGTTGATGACAATCTGAATAGTAAAATAATTAAATTTATACAGTCAATATTTAATTCTACTAAACTTACCTATCAAACCCAAGAAGAAACTTATGGCGATGTTAGAATTGAATTTTGTAGAAACAATAAAGAAGTTGGATTATTTGTTGGTGGAGATGAAGCAGGTTGGGATGACTACGACACACCAGAGGGAACAAAAATTGAACCATACTCTAGTCTAATGATTGAAAAACGAATTGTAGATCAAATAACGACTTTGTTCAAAATAAGAAAAAATTTAGCTTTGAATTTTATAGTGGAATACTTTGAAGATAATTATTTTGAAGAATTGAATCAAAAGTTTAATATAAAATTTGATGGTGTAGATGAAGTTTCTGAATATGATTTTAAAGGGGCACCTTGTATGCATGTTTTGGACCAATCAAGACCTAATTTTCGAACAAGAGAAGAAAAACTCGAATTTATTCGATCCACAGGTAGGGGGAATTGGGGTCAAGATAAATCGGACAAAGAATTAGATAAATTTGTAAAAGATCTTTGGAGAAAAGAAAAATTGGATGAACTTGGGTTCGGTTTTTAAAAAAAATGAAAATTTTAATTTTAGGTGACGGTAAATTAGGTAATGAGTTTCATAAACAAACTGGATGGGATTTTCTTTCACGAAAAAAAAACAAAATCGAAGTTTCAAATTTTGACGATTGGTCTTATAAATTATTGAATTATGATTTGATTTTGAATTGTATTGCAAATACAAATACGTATTCAGAATTAAAAAATGAACACTTAGAAATCAATTTTATTTTTGTTTCAAAGTTAGTCAATTTTTGTAATCAAAATCAAAAAAAAATTGTACACATATCAACTGATTACGTTTACAGCAACTCCAAATCAAATGCCTCAGAAAATGATGTCCCAATTCACACAAATAATTGGTATTCATATACAAAATTGTTGGCAGATTCTCATATCGAAGTTTTTTCAAACAATTATCTTATTTTACGTTTATCTCACAAAGAAAACCCATTTCCTTTTGATTCGGCATGGACAAATGTAAAAACAAATGCAGATCACACCGAAATAATTACAAACTTAGCGATAAGAATTATAAACGCAGATGTAAATGGAATTGTGAATGTTGGAACTCCTGTAAAAACAATCTACGAGTTAGCTTCGAAGTCAAACCCTAACGTCCAAAAAATATTGGCACCAAAAAAAATACCAAAAAATGTGACTATGAATTTAAAAAAAATGAATGAAATTCTTAAGTCAAAAAACTGAAAGTGTTTATAAAGTTTTTTTTTGATATTTATAACTATGACCTCGATAAATAAAAAAATTAGAAAAATTCTTAAAGAAAATGCTCTGAAAGAAAAGTTTGAAAAAATACTACAAACTAAGGGTATTGATTACGCTTCACAGTTGGTCGGTAGTTCAAAAAATGTTGCAAAAATATTGGATCTTGACTTGAATGATGTAAACACACAAGAAATGTTAGTAAAAAATTTTCTTGATCACGTAGAAGTTGACGAAGTAAATATATCATTTATTGAGGTTAGAAATTCAGTTTTTGGTGGAAAAATTCTCAAAGTTTATTTCGAAACAACTAGTGGTGCTGCGAACATAACAACTTGGTTTGATCGTGTAATTTCAGATTATTTAAGTGAAAACCTTTTCCCATTTAAAGTTGCCCCTTCTTGGGAACCAAACTTTGCTAATAGAAACGTAAAAATATTTTTAGATTCTGAAGTTATAAAATATGATAATCATGGTAATGTTGTAAACGAATCTAAAAACAAACAAAAAAAATTAAATGAAAATTGGTCAAGAAAAAATAGAATAAAAAAAATTCTTCAGGAAGAAACAAAAAAACAAAATGAAAATTACACTTTGTATGTAGATATGGGTGGTGTTTTGTTTGAAAAAAATAACGCTGATGACGGTGGACAAGGAGAATCCACAAATTATATAGGAAAAGAATTATGGGAATCAATAAAAAAATACAATCCTATTATATTATCTGCAAGAGGCACAAAAAACATTGAAAAAAATGAAAAACTTAAAACCGATCAAGTTAAAAAATATTTGTCTCCCGAACCAAAAATAATTTTTGTTGGTACAGGAAGTGAAAAAGGTGATAAGGGAAGAGCAAACAAAAATTCTATTTTGATTGACGACAGTCAAACTAATATTGATTCATGGAAATCCAAAGGTGGAATAGGAATTAAACATGATTACAAAAATACTCAATCAACAATTGATAAATTAAAAGAAATATTTTCTAAATGATAAACATTGAGAAACATATAAAAAAAATACTTAAAGAGGAAGTAGATTTTCTAAGATTGATGTATAGAAGATTACCTCATAGTAAATTACAAGAAATAGATGATGAGTTGAGATCTTCTTTAGATTACATTTCAAAAATCTTTATTAGAAATTTCAAATCCAAATCGGAAAAACTTTCTGAAAAAGAATTTACAAGAATGGTTATAGTAGATATGATGACAAGTTTGCAACTTAGAGTTTACTTACCTGACGATATCGAATGGTATGAAGGTATAATAGATGGTTTAAGTAAGAGATATCAAGAAAGAATAAGTTCTATGTATAATGTTTTGAAAAAATGATTGATTTAAAAAAACATATAAAAAAAGTATTAAAAGAAGAGACATACTTGAAAACATCAAGAGATAACTACAAATTAAGTGAGTCAAAAATACCTGCCCAAGTCCTTAGAAGACACCATCTGATTGATGAAATGTTTAAAGATATGAGAATTAGATACAAAAGACTTTTTTGTGAGTATAGAAATCCTAACATTTTATTAGGGGTTCTTTATGAAAGGACTTTATCGGACTTGTATCACGCTTGGTTCAGTGAAACAGTAAGTGATGATGATTGGGATGTTGCCAGCAAACACATTCAAAAATATCTGATAGATAAGTACGAAAAAGAAACAATTGATCTTTGGGATAAACGTTGTAAAAATAAAAGTTCACTTAGTGAAGAAGAACTTACGGAGAAATGTTGGAAAGGGTATACTCAAAAAGGTATGAAAACTATGTTTGGTAAACAATATCCTAACTGTGTTAAAAAGAAAAAGTAATGAACCTACAAAAACAAATAAGAATAATATTAAGGGAAGAAACACATTTATCAAATTATGTGAAAAGAAGAATACTTTGTTTTGATGATTTTATTAATAAATTAGAAAACAATGAGTTAGATTTTATGACACCAGAAGTAATAGGTGCTAGATTGGATTGGAATTATTATAAAATACTTTTAGTTGCATTTATGAGAAATCATTGTGGGGATAATGGTTATCATTATGATGAAAACTTACATCAAAAAATAATAGATCAGTACGGAGATAGATTGTATAAATGGTTTAAAAAAAATATAGAATAATATGAACCTACAAGAACAAATATCAAGAATTAAACAGGTTATGAATCTTAATGAAGATGAAGATAGATTAAATCAAATCTTAGATAAGATAAGTGCCAAAGGAATGGACTCATTAAACAATAGAGAGAAAACATTCTTATATAGTTTAAACAAAACAGATATGCCTCAAGAAACTGAGAACTACGATTACAAAATTGTTGTTGTATATAATAAAAACTATAATCCTCAAATGGTCAAAAAAATTATTGAGCGTCTTTTTAGAAATGAGGGGATCAAATCAGAAGTTAATGATATTTTTATGGGTTTGGGAATGGGATTTGGTTATGAGATTAGATTAAATAACTATTTCTTATATGAAGATAAAATTCGTGATTTTTTAACAAAAAATGGTTTTCAGATAATACTAGAAAAACCGATAAGTAATGATACAGAAATACCTCAAGAAGTTGTTGATAAGGTTCAAAAAAATACCCAAAACTATGACGTATTGTTGTCACCAAATCATGGACATAAATTAACCTCTAGTCAAGAGATGAACAGAATTGGAAAAATTCTAAATCGGAATAATATTCATAACTATTTTATGGATGGTGACGATGGTTCGATAAAACTTACGTTAAACAAATTACCCAAAGAGGAAAGAGATAAAATTTATATAATATTATCCAATTCGGGATATGATATTACCCAAAACCAAATGTGATGAACCTACAAGAACAAATAATAAGGATACTCAAAGAAGAAACAAAGATGGACACTCGTCTCAGAAGAAGATTGGGGGTGATTGATGATAAATTTTATAGATTGATGAGTACATTTTATAAACCTGATAAAATATGTAAATATAAAAGTGGTGAAGAATTATTAGATGTTGTTGGAGAAGCGGTGATTGAATTTATGTATTTTAATCATTTTTCAGATATGGAAGAAGATCACACAGCAAAATGGGGTAAAATATATGATGAAATGTTAAATTATATCAACAATAAGTACGGTGATGAAATAAAAAAATACTATCATATAAA